>ENA-UOJP01000186-UOJP01000186.1-human-gut-metagenome-genome-assembly--contig:-C102-NODE-186-length-143378-cov-26.283583_pt1 | contig 143378 bp, 132 predicted proteins | sample MGYA00242353_ERZ723900 | MGnify/ENA metagenome assembly ERZ723900 | reverse complement strand
TCATTTCTTACTGAAATATAACCTAACAGAAAAAAATAAAGATTTGATGAAGATTGCTAAATAATTCGTCTACTCTATTTTTATTCTCGTATGGAATAAACCATCAATTGAATATCATTATCAGAACTCGGCTTTCCACTGAAATCAGCAAAGCTGTTACAAATACGAAGTCCTAATTTACCGAATATCTCCGTGATTTCATCCAAACTATATAACCTTATAGGATTTCCTTCTGCTATTTGTGTATTTATTATAGATTATATGACCTTAAAAAATCTGTCCAGTTAATTGTAGCCTATCCAATTTCAAAACCAGCCATACCGTAATGTGGTGGTAAGTGATTTAACTTATGTAAGGGTAGGAAACCACTGGAATTATATCTGTATACTGATAGACCTTTTTAACAGGGAAATCGTTGGATACAGTGCAGGAGAACATAAAACAGCAGAGCTTGTAAAACAGGCATTTAGGAAAGTAGAAGGCAATCTGTCGGAAATCCATATCTTCCACACAGACCGGGGAAATGAATTTAAAAATGAGACGATTGAGGAACTGTTAGAAACGTTTCATATAGAACGTTCCCTAAGCCATAAGGGATGTCCTTATGATAATGCAGTGGCAGAAGCTACGTTCAAGGTCATTAAAACAGAATTTGTGTGGAATGAAACATTCCATACACTAGAAGAACTGAAGATAAAACTATGGGATTATGTAAACTGGTATAATCATCACCGTATACATTCCTCCCTAGGGTATCAAACGCCTGTACAATATCGGGAAAATAACCTAAAAAAATTTGTCTGAAAAAGTGTTGACAATCCATAGCTGTAATTCCGCTATGGTGGAACATACAGCCTGTGCAGTAAATACTTCATAAGCTCTCCTTTCCACTTCTGGACATTTTGTCCAAAAGTTCCGTAAACGCAAAAAGGGCAGCTACAAACCTTTACGGTCTATAACTGCCCTTACGCTGTTGTATTTATGTTCTTTTGTTTCAAATCTGCAAACTGAAATTTTCAAGCGAATAGTGTTTCACACTCTTCTACTTCGAGAATTAATTGCTTTTTCATATCCTGTCATAAAACTCGCTATATTAAACAATTCCACCGTGCTTATATTGCTGTTCCCGAAGCTTATCCAACGATTTTGCTCCATCCGGGCTATACAAATCCAATAATTCCAAAAAATTACCAGACTCCTTACACCCATGCAATATCATACGCATACTATCCGCATCTTTACCGAATAACATACCCAACAGACTCATATCATACTGATTTTGACTATCACTTAATACTCCCTGCTGATGTAAATCCTCCATAAAACCATAAGAACGAACCTCGGTACCTATTCGCATCGCCACATTATATAAATCCGGATCAACAGTATGAAGATAATTTAGGTAGCGTGTCTCAATATTTCTATTGGGCGTGCCGCTCATCATCCAATTTGCTATATCTTCCAAAGATGCACCTATGGCAGCATCATCAATCAAATGCATCTGCCATCTTCCGCTTTCAGTCTTTGTAAAGGTATATTTTCCATCTTCCGAATACAATGTATTTGACCATGAGTTTTTTGGAGCCGCCTGGTCTCTGACAAGCACTTCAAATGCATCCATTGCAACTCTGTCTGGGATACACTTTTTCTCATCTGTTGGTAATTCCATTTTCCCCAATGCTACTGCAGTTTGCACTAGTTCATAATCCGATATGTTTTCTCCATGATAAAAATAAGAATTTTGTTCTTTCAATTTATCAAATGATGCCGGTAGTTTTACTTCTGCCAACTGTTCTTTGGAAACCTCAGTCCAATCTTCTTTTTTCTTACTACCTGCGGTCTGCATCTGCACTCTCAGACCGTTTGTAATCTTTGTACCATATTTTGCGTTTACCATATGTTCTGTTATTGTCACATGTGCAAACTGAAATAAACTCCTTTGGTTTCTTGTATTTCCGTAACCTTCAACTTTTACAGCATATGGAAATGATGACTTCGTATTCAAAACAGAGTAAGTACCTGTATAAAATGTATTTGCCGCTTGTATTCTCATAATATAACCTCCAATCCAAACAGACGCCATCCTTAGCTCATAATATTTATCGACATTTATTCATTTTTCTTTACAGAATGGAACGAAACCTGAAATTTGCAAGTGCTTATAACTTACAAATCATAATATATTCTTCGTCATTTTCATCAACAATTTCAAATCCTACCTTCCTATACATTCGGGCAGCATAATTCATCTTTTTTTATTTTCCACTAAATGTACATATTTATTTTATCATTTACAATAATCTCCTTACACTTTTAAGCCCCCTCGTGGCAAGCTACTCATATCCTATTCATTTTCCTTTTTGTCAGATGCAGGAATTTCATCCGACCTGCCATAAAATTTCTTTCTGTCTATTGCTTTTTAGTGTACTGTTGTTTAATATATTCCATGTGAGGATTCTGTTTTCATTTTTATCTTAACGAATGGGTCTTTACGCTATATGACTTTAGTCTCTGTAGAATGAATATTCAAGTTAAAGGTGAATTTTTATAAAGGAAACAGGCCAATTGCGATAATATAGGAGAAGAAAATGTATGCACGGATATTACCAAAACCTAAAAAAAATAGGTATGGAAACCAAAACAAAGAAATGCGTTAGGTCTTGAAATTGACGGTATGCCCCATGTACTCCACGCGGGCAAGAATATAGCTCACCGTCGTACCCCACCAGCGGTAGGGGTCTTCAAACTTGCTGTTTCTACGGTTACCCACGCCTTTTGCAGCAAGGTAGGCAGACGGACAAAGCACCTTTTCCTCGGACAGAATATCCGCGATCTGATACACGCCCTTGCCGTCATTGACCATGCGGAAGATGCGGCGCACAACGGCGGTAGCTTCCTCGTCGATAATCCAGCGCTGCTTGTTCTCCGGTCTTTCAGATACCCGTAGATGGGATGATTCCCGTGTGTATTCTCTGTGCCAGAGCATACTATGTGCTTTTTGAGTGGGAGCAGTACAAGGATAACCTTCTCTCCGTTTTTCAAATCAATAAGGGCGGGCTTGCCATTTATGGAGGCATCCTCGGCGGTGTTGCTGTTGTACTGATTTACTGCAAGGTCAAAGAACTTTCCTTCTGTTCGCTTGCAGATACGCTGATTCCCAGCCTTGTTCTTGGACAAGCCATCGGACGTTGGGGGAATTTTGTGAATCAGGAGACTTACGGAAATCTGATCACAAATCTAGATCTCCAATTCTTTCCGTATGATGTTTACATAGAGGAACTCGGGCAGTGGCATCAGGCGACGTTCTTCTACGAATCTGCACTGAATACACTGCTGCTGATTGTCATGCTGATCTCCTATCCGCATTTCAGAAAAAAGGATATCTGCTTCCGTTTTACATGATTGGCTATGGCGTGATACGCTGCTTTGTAGAGGGACTTCGTACTGACAGTCTATATCTGATGCCAAGAGTCCGCGTGTCGCAGGTGTTATCTGGCTGCCTGATTCTATTGGGTGTTTTTCTTGTAGGTATTATTCGCAGAAGGAGGGATATACAGGCATGAAACTAATTTGCTCTTTATTTATCACATTCTTAAAAATCGGTGCGTTCACCTTTGGCGGCGGATACGCTATGATTGCGCTGCTTGAAAATGAGTTCGTTGAAAAGAAAAAATGGCTTGAAAAAAGCGAGTTTCTGGACATGGTTGCGGTAGCCGAATCCACGCCAGGACCAGTCGCCATCAACAGTGCGACTTACATTGGTTACAAAATTGCAGGATTTGCGGGTGCAACCATGTCCACACTTGCTGTCTGCATTCCATCTTTCTTTGTAATTTATGGTATCTCGCTGTTCTTTGATCAGTTTCTCAGTTTGCGCTGGGTTTCCTGCGCATTCCGCGGGATTCAGGTATGTGTGATCTATCTGATCCTTACCGCAGGACTGAAAATGCTTAAAAGTATTGACAAAAACACACTAAACTTGACGCTTCTCACGTTGGTCATGGCTTCCATGCTCTGTTGCTCGATCACGGCAGTTTCGTTTTCCTCTGTGTTTTACATCCTGATCTGCGGCGCGGTCGGGCTTGTTGTTTTCTTTCTGCGAAAAATCCGGAAAGGAGATGGGAAAACGTCATGATATATCTGCGTCTCTTTCTGAACTTTTTGATGATCGGTGCCTTGTCTTTCGGCGGCGGCTATGGAATGGTTTCGCTGGTACGCGAAAGGGTGCTTTCCAACGGCTGGTTGACAGAGAACGAGTTTCTGAATTTTATTGCCGTATCTGAATCCACACCGGGATCCCTTGCCGTGAATATGGCAACCTTTATCGGCTCAACACAGGGCGGAATCCTCGGTTCATTTGTTGCAACGCTGGGCGTGGTGTTGCCGTCATTTTTGATTATTCTCTTAATTGCATCCGCACTAAAGAATCTGATGAAATATGCACCCGTCAACGCCTTTTTATCGGGAGTTCGTCCGTGCGTTGTAGCGATGATCCTTGCGACCGCGCTCAGCATGGCGCTGTCTACGCTGTTTGGCCTCACAGATTTACAGGCCGGATTTGCGCCCGATTTGCGCTCTATCGCAGTATTTGCCATGCTCGGAGCAACACATCTGATTTGTAAAATAATCAGAAAAACAGCTCCATCGCCAATTCTGATGATCCTGTTTTCAGCAGGCCTCGGAATCTTGTTTTGGTGCATATTCTAGCATGGCGATTGATTTTATTTCCAACTTCAATAGCAATTCCTGCTGAACCGCGCTTATTTCATTGCGTATAATTTCGAGCGACATCACCCTTCATTCATGATGCCGCTCCGCGCTTCAACCATACCATTCTGCCACAAATGAGCTGACCCATCGTTGTAATAGGGGATGTGAAAAAACTCGATTGAGTTTTTTCGCATCTCCATTTTTGTACCTGTTGTGTATAAATGACTGAAATCATGCGCAAAGAAAGCGCTCTTCCCCTACCCCATAGAAATTCTTTTTTGAATCTATGCGGCAGTTCTGTTTCTCATCTTTTTTTTCTGATATTTATATAGATTGTGGCCTATCGCCACGAGTAAAACTTCCAGTTTGACTGAATGAATACCTCTTCGGACAATTCTCTTGTACCAACGGTCGTTTTTCATAATTCCGAAAGTGCCTTCTGCTTGTATCGAACGGTTCATTCGTAATAGCGCACCGTGGATACTTTCTAGGTTTTTGATTACTTCCTGATGCATAGATGATAGGTTTTCTCTCTCATTGGCTATCCCTCCATCTTTCAAATGTATTTTTGATTATCTCCACATCTTCCTCTGTATCAGAAGAAATAAATATATGTACGCTCTGAAAAGCTTTCTTTAAGCTATTGGCATAATCCAGTTCTGTGCCTTTCATCGGCAGCTTAATCAGCCTTATTCCTCTTTGCTTGCACATATATGCTTTCATTATTTCTATATTCTCATCGGCACTTCCTGACTCAATAGCCAACTTTTCTGAAGGTATGTATGTTTCAAGCGGAACTCCAAGCAATCGGTCAGAACCAAGTTCTGCTTTCAAGCCTTTCTTATTAGAATAATAGCTGACAGCCAAAGCAGGAAACAATGACAAATATTCTTGCTCACAAATTCGGCAGCCTTTATTCAATATCGTTCTTTCATTTATCTTCATACTCCACGAATGACCGTGCCTGCATTTCCACCACGCTCTCTTTGCTGAAGTTCGTGATACTTCTGTCGGCTTCAATTTATTCTGTTTATAATCCCATTCACTGAGAAGCTGATTATCTGTCGTCGCCAAATCATTATATCCGGCAAGAACTTCTCTCTCCGCACAAACGGGGCATACCGTACCTTTCACACGAGCATTGATAACTGATTTCCACTCGTTACCGCATTTACCGCATCTCCACCAGTCATTTTTCCTCGACTTTGCATTTACCTCATCAGGTTTCAACGGCAAGTTCTTTTCTGACCACTCCGAAGCAATTTCAGGGTGTGTTGTCTGCAAATCGTTAATACCTGCAATCACTCTCGCACCGGAACATATCGGGCATTTTTCTCCATTGGAACAAGCCTTAACGCTTGCCTGCCATTCGTGACCGCAAGTACCTTTCCACCATACTTTTTTATTTGAACCGAAAGTAATGCCATCAGGTGTAAGCAGTAAATTCTTCTCTGACCACTCCGAAACAAGCTCCGGGTGTACTTCTGCTAAATTGTTGTTCATAGCCAAACCTCAACCTCCTTGTGCTTAGAGTATATGAAGTTTTGGCTTTATCTTGTAGTTTGCGAATATCCGTATAAATAGAAAAAGCCCTTTGAGAAAAGGATTTTTCCTCTCCCAAAGGGTAGTTTAACTTTTACTTAGAATTATCTTCTTTAATAACTAAGTTATAATTGCTATCATAATACAGTCCAAGTTCTCTACACATTCTATCGTTCACATTATCTAACGCTTTCTTATATTCTGCATACGTTGGAGACAGAACCATTAAATTAGGAATGAATATATCGTTATATCCTTTATTTTGTAACTCTTTCTGCATTTTTCTCTGTGCAATAAATGCTGGATGGTATTTCATTATACCGTTTTTCATTTTAGCACCTTTCCATACTTTTTCTTTTAGTCTTTCATATTCACTTTCACTCATATCACGATAATAGGCTATCATCTCATCTGCGGTTCTGGTTTCTTGTGCAATCCCACCTATCATCTTCGCACCTATTCCCATAATAAAAGGAACTTTCAATGTCGTTTCATCGCAATATTCTAATATATTCTGTAGTGCCTGCTTCTGTTCCAGAGTCTTCAACCTTACATTAAGAAATGGTTTGAAATGACTTTTAAAATAATCTCCCCATTCTTTTCCCGGTAGCAAAGACTCAATTGCATTTTCAACGGTTTGATAATCAAGTGCCTCATTTGCTTTGTCTGCGTCACCATCATCTATAAATTGCTTCAAAGCTTCAAGTTCTGAGTCTTTTAAAACTTTTTCCTGCACTTTTTCTTGATAAATACGAAGAAGAATACTTTTGTCGCCAGTTTCCAAAAGACTCTGTATGTCTTTAATACTAATACCGAGTTTTCTATATACTGAAATCTTTTTTAAAGTTTCGACATCTTGTGCAGTATAGTTACGATAACCATTGTTATCTTTATCCACTGACAGCAATCCTTTTTCTTCATAATACTTAACTGCACGCTTTGTCATTCCAACCTCATTTATAATTTCATTTAATAACATCAGATGCACCTCCTTATGATTTATGTTGATAGTATAAGCGTATACGCTGCGTGCAGGTCAAGAGTTTTTCGTCTTTCTTCTAAAAATGGGCAATCCCGATTTCAGGACTGCCCATTCATTCTGCTAATTATGCGATTTTTTCTTGCTTGCACCGATTTCTGCATCAATTGATGTAAGTTTGATGTAAATCGCTGTTTTTTTAGTTTTTTATCAAATGAAGTACGTCCCGTCTATTTTGTAAAACGGTACATCTTTACATCATCTTAATAGAGCTTTGCACCAGCAGGAATATGGTTATCAACCATAAGAAGATGAAGCTCTTCATCCTCTGAATCCTTAAGATTGTTTACTGCTGAAAGTAACATACCACAAGACTCAATTCCCATCATCTTTCTTGGTGGAAGATTGGTAATAGCGATAAGTGTCTTTCCAACAAGCTCTTCTGGCTCATAGTAAGCGTGGATTCCGCTTAAAATAGTACGGTCTGTGCCTGTACCATCATCAAGTGTAAACTGAAGCAACTTCTTTGACTTAGGAACTGCTACACATTCCTTAACTTTAACGGCTCTGAAATCTGACTTACTGAATGTATCAAAGTCTACCTCTTCTTCAAATAGAGGCTCAACCTTTACATTAGAAAAATCAATTTTTTCATTAGCTGTAAAGAAGCCATTATTATTTCCACAAGCTGCGCCATTATCAGATGAGTTATCCACCAAACTATCTGAGTTATTAGCAGGTGTCTTTCCGCCGAGTGTCTTCATTGTCGGGAACAATAAAACATCTCTGATTGCTGCGGAATCTGTGAGCAGCATAACCATTCTATCGATACCGAATCCGATACCACCCGTTGGCGGCATACCGTATGCCAGCGCATTTAAGAAGTCTTCATCTGTGTGGTTGGCTTCGTCATCACCGGCTGCTGCCAGCGCATCCTGTGCCGCAAAACGTTCTCTCTGGTCAATCGGGTCATTTAATTCAGAGTACGCATTTGCCATTTCCCAGCCGTTCATAAACAGCTCGAAACGTTCTGTATATTCCGGTGCATCCGGCTTTTTCTTTGTCAGCGGAGAAATATCTACCGGGTGATCCATAACAAATGTCGGCTGAATCAGATGTTCTTCTACATATTCTTCAAAGAATAAATTTAAGATGTCACCCTTCTTATGTCTTTCCTCAAATTCAATATTGTGTTCCTTTGCAACAGCTCTTGCTTCTTCAAGTGTTTCAATCTTTGAGAAATCCACATTTGCATATTTCTTAACAGCATCAACCATTGTAATCTTCTCAAACGGCTTTGAAAAATCGATTTCGATATCACCGTATTTTACAACCGGTGAACCGTTTACCTTTTCACATACTGTACGGTACATGGTTTCTGCAAGTTCCATCATGCCGTTGTAATCGGTATATGCCTGATACAGTTCCATTAATGTAAATTCAGGATTGTGTCTGGTGTCCACACCTTCATTACGGAATACTCTGCCGATTTCGTAAACACGTTCCATGCCGCCGACAATCAGTCGCTTTAAGTATAATTCCAGTGAAATACGAAGCTTTACATCTTCGTCCAGTGCATTGTAATGTGTTTCAAATGGTCTGGCAGCCGCGCCGCCTGCATTGGAAACGAGCATTGGTGTTTCTACTTCCATGAAGTTTCTGCCATCAAGGAAGTTACGGATTTCCTTGATAATCTGTGAACGCTTCATAAATGTTGTTCTGACTTCCGGATTTACAATTAAATCCACGTATCTTTGTCTGTAACGCACTTCTGTATCTGTTAAGCCATGGAACTTTTCCGGAAGCACCTGTAAGCTCTTTGTTAAAAGTGTGATTTCAGATACATGAACAGACATTTCACCCTTCTGTGTTCTGAAAACTTCACCCTTTACGCCGACAATATCGCCGATGTCAAATTTCTTAAAACGTGCATACGGTTCTTCTCCGACAGAATCTCTTGCTACATATAACTGAATGTTGCCCTTTAAATCTGCCACATTGCAGAAAGAGGCTTTACCCATGACACGCTTTGCCATTAATCGTCCTGCAATGGATACTTCCTTGCCTTCAAAATCTTCAAAATGTTCTTTAATATCCTGTGTATGGTTTGTCACATCGTACTTTGTAATCTCAAATGGGTCTCTGCCTTCTTCCTGCAAAGTCTTTAACTTATCCATACGGTTCTTAATCTGTTCATTGACATCAGGCATCTGTGTATTATTCTTCTCCGCCACTGTTCTTTCTCCTTATCGACTATTCATTTATAATTTCTACAATCTTATACTCGATTTCGCCTGCCGGTGCTTCTACCTTTACGATTTCTCCAACCTTCTTGCCGATGAGAGCGGCACCGAGCGGTGATTCGTTGGAAATCTTATTGTTTAAGCTGTCTGCTTCGGAAGAACCGACGATAACATACTCAATATCTTCATCATATTCGATGTCATGCAGCTTTACAACACTTTCCATTTTAACACGGTCTGTACTCTTATCATTGTCCTGAATGATTTCTGCATTGCTTAAAATTGCTTCAAGCTCTGTAATCTGTGTTTCAATATCTCTCTGTTCGTCCTTGGCTGCATCGTATTCTGCATTTTCAGATAAATCGCCCTGCTCTCTTGCTTCCTTTAACTTCTGGGCAACTTCCTTTCTTCTGACAACCTTTAAATTCTCCAGTAATGCAACACGTTCTTCGTAACCTTTCTTTGTAAGAAACTGTTTCTCTGCCATTTTCATCTATCCCTTTCTACATTTATAACATTTTAAAACTAGTCATAATATTATAGCCTAATCATATTCATCTGTCAATCAGCTGTATCAAACTTCACTTTGTTTCATCAGCCCCGTGTACCATATCCACCAGTTGTTCCAGTTCTTCAAAATGCTCCACCTGATTGACCCTGCCGCGCAGTGCCGCAGAATGTTTCATGCCTGCCGTGTACCATGCAAAATGCTTGCGCATTTCACGGATTCCGGTGTATTCGCCTTTTGCTTCAATGAGCATTTTGGCATGGCGCAGTATCATATCACAGATTTCTTTTGTTGCCGGCGGTGCAAGCACCGTCTTATCTTTTAAATAGCGGCTCACCTGTGAAAATATCCATGGGTTGCCTCTCGCACCGCGTCCAATCATCACGGCATCACAGCCGGTTTCTTCAAACATCCGGATAGCGTCCTGTCCCGTTAAAATGTCACCGTTTCCGATCACCGGAATTTTAACCGTTTCTTTAACCCTGCGGATAACGTCCCAGTCTGCCTTTCCCGAATAATACTGTTCTCTTGTACGCCCGTGTACGGCAACTGCCGCCCCGCCGGACTCCTCAATCACATGGGCAATTTCCGGCGCATTAATGCTTTCATCGTTAAAACCCGCACGAATTTTAACCGTTACCGGCTTTTGAACGGCTTTTGCCATGGCTTCTACGATTTTTCCGACCAGCACCGGATTTTTCATCAGTGCCGAGCCTTCACCGTTATTGACAACCTTTGGAACCGGGCATCCCATATTTACATCAATAATGTCAAACGGCCGTTCCTCTACACGCTTTGCAATCTCACCCATCACCTCCGGATCTGAGCCAAACAGCTGCAATGCAATCGGGTGTTCGTTCGGTGTTACCTGCATTAATGCTTCTGTATTTTTATTGCCGTATAAAATTGCCTTTGCGCTGACCATTTCCGTATACAAAAGACCGCAGTCCATTTCTTTGCATAACAGACGAAATGGCAGGTCTGTAACGCCTGCCATCGGTGCCAGTACAACAGGATTTTGTATTTCTACATTTCCTATAAACATTCACACTCTCCTATTCGTTATTCTCCAAGGAAAAACACCCGGTAAAACATTTCCATCGACTCTAACAAATCCCGCTTTTCATACTGTAATTTCTTAATCAGCATACCGCAGGCAATGTCATCATAGAGCAGGTCATTTTCATCGGCTTCAGTTTTAAATAACAGCGTGCCGTTTTCGTCAAATTCAAGTGTTAAAATGCCGCCGACTTCCTCGGTAAACAGCACACACATAATTTTTAATTCATTTTTAATATCCTCCGGAAGCTTGTCAAAGGCTTCGTTCAGATAAAACTTTTTCTCATACGCACTGGATGCGCAAAGCACTACATTTTCATTAAACATATCCATATAATCCTCTCACTGATACTTCTCCTGCCGATATGACCGCCTGTGTGCCGTCCTCTTTGGTCACAAGCAGTTTCCCATGGCTGTCAATCCCCGCCGCAACACCGTTAAATTCTTCTTTTGCGTCACAAATCCGCACCTGCCTGCCCGCATTGATTAACATTTCATTATAATCCTGCACCAAACCGCTTAAATCGCCTGTATTTAAAAACTTCTGATAGTATTTTGTAAATTCTTCGGCAAACAGTGCTACAATGCGGCTTCGTTTGATATTCTTTCCTGTTTCGACAAAAAGAGACGATGCAGTTTCTTTGATTTCGTCTGCGAATTCCGTTGTGTTGACATTGATTCCAATACCAATCACTACATAGTGGATACAGTCAAGCTCTGCACTCATCTCTGTTAAAATGCCGCAGACTTTCTTTTTATTGATAACGACGTCATTGGGCCACTTAATATGACATTCCACGTCTGCGCCTGTTTCTGCAACTGCACGGCGGATTGCCATAGTCACTGCCATCGCTGCAACGATTGTAAGCATGGAGGCATTGGCAGGATTAATCTGCGGACGTAACAGCAATGTCATCCAGATTCCGCTTCCTGACGGAGATACCCATTGTCTGCCCCGCCTGCCCCTGCCGCCGGTCTGGCTTTCCGTAATATAAAGTGTGCCGTCTTTTGCTCCGTTTTCTGCATTTCTTTTAGCTTCATTGTTGGTGGAATCAATTTCCGGCGCATAGACCACTTTTTTTACCGTATCGCCGGGATTTAACTGGCTCTCAATTTCCTCTGCCGTTAAAATATCCGGATATCCCGTAATCTTATAGCCCTTATTCTGCACCGCCTCAATCGTATAACCTTCTTCTTTTAACTGGTTGATTGCTTTCCATACGGCAGTTCTTGACACCCCCAGCTCATCACATAACATCTGACCGGAAACATATTCATTTGTTGTTCTTAACTGTCTTAATATCTTTGTTTTCATGAATCCCTGCTCCATTAAAATCTTTCATATAGCAGGGCTGCCGCACTAAGAATCTGTCTTTTCTCTCTTAGTACGGCAGCCCATTTTTACGGCTGATGCTTCTGCCGGTTCTTACATCTTACAATACTGCCAGTCCGACTGCTGCACTTACAATCAGCAGAATCACTGCGGCAATTATCAGAAATACTCCCGACAGCCTTTTTTTATTCATAAATGCTTTTATCCCGGATAAGCCGTTGATAAGCGCTCCTGCCAGGAAAACGATCGGAAATAAGATTCCGCTGTTACTGCGCAGAAACAGGATTAAGATAAATAAAATCATAATCACTGCCGTCAGTGCAATCGTTGCATAGTCAATCAGCATTTTAGATTTCCGGTATGCTCCACTCGTGGTATAATACATCTTCTGCTCCGTTTCTTTTTTTGAATTAATAAGCGCCCAGTGTTGCTGCCATTACCGCTTTAATGGTGTGCATTCTGTTTTCCGCTTCATCAAATACAACGGACTGCTCAGATTCAAATACTTCGTCCGTTACTTCCATTTCATCTAAGCCGAACTTGTCATGAATCTGCTTGCCAATCTTAGTCTTTAAATCATGGAAAGACGGCAGGCAGTGCATAAAGATTGCATCCGGTGCTGCATTTTCCATAACTTTCTTATTAATCTGGTACGGTAACAGTGCCTTGATTCGCTCTGCCCATACTTCGTCCGGTTCACCCATGGATACCCATACATCGGTATATAAAACTTCAGCGCCCTTTGTGCCTTCTTCTACGTCTTCTGTCAATGTAATTGAACCGCCGCTTCTCTTTGCCCATGCTTCACACTGTGCTACCAGCTCTTTATCCGGGAAATATTCTTTTGCCGTGCAGGCTGTGAAATGCAGTCCAAGCTTTGCACAGACAATCATCAGGGAATTACCCATGTTGTATCTTGCATCGCCCATATAAACGAACTTCACGCCCTTTAATCTGCCGAGCTTTTCACGGATTGTCAGCATATCCGCAAGCATCTGTGTTGGGTGGTATTCGTTAGTTAAACCGTTCCATACCGGTACAGATGAATATTTTGCCAGTTCTTCCACAATCGTCTGCTCAAATCCTCTGTACTCAATGCCTTCAAACATTGTACAAAGCACTCTTGCCGTATCTGCAATGCTTTCTTTCTTGCCAATCTGGGAACCCTGCGGGTCAAGGTAGGTCACGCCCATGCCTAAATCATGTGCTGCCACTTCAAAGGAACAGCGTGTTCTTGTACTTGTCTTTTCAAAAATGAGTGCTACATTTTTACCGCGCAGCGGCTGTTCTACAATGCCTTTCTTTTTCATATCCTTTAACTTTGCGGATAAGTCAATCAAGTACAGAATTTCTTCCGGTGTAAAATCCTTTAATGTTAAAAAATCGCGTCCTGTTAAGTTCATGTGTCCTCCTATCCCCTGCCTGACGGCCGGGTTCTCATTTTCTTATTCATTCATTTTATGAACAACGGTATCAATTTCTCCGACAAGCTTATTGATATCTTTGTTAATATCATTGATAAAATCGGACAGCTTTCCGACTTCTCCGGCAACCACCGCAAAGCCTCTGCCGTTCTCCCCGGCTCTTGCCGCTTCAATACTTGCATTTAACGCAAGAATCTTCTGCTTTCCGTGAACGGTATTTAGCTGTACCGTCTTTTCCTTAATCCTGTTGACCAGCTCTTCGGCATCCTTTGCGCCTGTACCCAGCTTTCCAATAATCTGTTTATTGTGCTTTTCCATATATTGGGCATTAATATAGTTGTTTAAAACCTGCCCCAGCAGTTCTGCACTGGCACGAATTGCTTCTTCACTGCGTATTGTGACCTTATGTAATGCTGCAATATACCGGTCTTCATTGACACCAATTTCCCTTGCGACCGCACGGAACTTTTCATCGTCCGGTGTTTCGGACAATACCTGTCCGCCAATCACAGAGCCAACCACTTCGTCCCCGATTTTTAACTCGATACCGAAATCAATCAGTCCTGCATGACAGAAATATACGCCCTTGCCTTCCCTGTCGCACTTTTCGCATCGTCTGCACCCTTCCGGACTTTTTCTTGTCAAATCAATACAAAATTCCGTAAAATTATAACACTCGGAAATGTATCTGCCATCAGCACCTACAGCGACTGTCGCAAGTCCCGTAGCTTTCGCCCAGTTGGACATAATCTGTTCAAACTGCTCCATATCACAAAAATCTTTAATATTTATCATATGAATCACCTCACGTACATATCATATTTATTCATATTATATCAAAAAGCTGTAAATATTCAAGCACTGTTTCCCATGAAAATACATGGATTTGTATCTGAAAATTCCAATAATATAAAGAAAACGGTACTTCTGTAGAACTGTATTCATTATTTCTGAATACAGTATACAAAAATACCGTTCCATAAAAACTACTATTATTTAAATGATTAATAGAAGCAATGGCTTCCGATAATCATATAACTGTCATAAGATGAATAATTTGCAATGGAAAGCGAACGGAAAAATGTATAATTTCCTACATTGTTCACACCGGATAAAGCTTCCTTTGCTGCCTGGATACATGCCTGGTTCGGACCGCTTGACAATCTGGCTGCAAATTTTGCGGATGGATTGCCGTTACCGTCTGATACACCTGAAAACTGCTTTGGTGCATAAATTACTGATGTAATGGAGCTGCCCCACTTGCCGCTCTTTACACGATTTAAAACAACATTTGCAACTGCAAGCTTTCCTTCATAGCTTTCGCTTCCTGCTTCCCAGTCTATGATGCATGCCAGAAGCCACACTTCCTCGTCGGATGCATCCACAGAAGAACCGTATGTCGTGCCGACACTTGAAAGCGCCTGCTTTTTCTTGGCTGCTTCCTCCTCTGCTTTTCTTGCAGCTTCTTCTGCTGCAATCCGTTCTGCTTCTTCTCTCGCCTCTTTTTCTTCTGCTTCTTCGAGCGTATAACCGGCAACAAGCTCCTTGTCCTGTTCTTCACTCTCCTGCATTACTGCCTGGGCTTCCTGTCCGAAACATAACTGCGCATTTTTTACATAGCCTGTAACATTTCCGGAAGTAATCTTTGTCCATTCTGTACCTGTTTCATCCACATATACTAAAGAATAGTCATATAATCTTCCGACTGTTTCGGCATCTTCGTCAGCACCTGCTTTGACTTCAATATAAGAATCGGTTAAAGCAACGGCTTCTGCTGCGTAATCTTGCGCGCCTGCAAAATTGGTTTCATATACTGTTTCGTAACCTGCTGCAACAATATCGGATACCTTTTCTACGTAAGATACCTGAATATTTGATGTATTATTCTGTTCTGTACTTTGCTGCTGCTCATAGGTAGTTTGTGCGTCGGCTACTACTGGCACTACTGGCATAAGACACATCACCATTGCTACTCCAGCGTACTTCGCCGCTATGCTACTTCTAAGTTTCATAAAGTTTTTCCTTTCCGGTGTCCTTTCCGACACCTGACAAAATGTTACAGAATTGTTACATTTTGTTACGAAAGTATAATACCAAAGTTACACTTATTTGTCAAATTCGTTACAAAGCCGCATAGATTCTAGGGTTTCCGTTTATTCCCCGACAGTTTCATTGATTTTTTTATAAAAAATTTAATTTTACAAACCGCCTTTTTAGAAATCCGCCTGTCTTTTATCAAGATTTTGGCGCTGTCCATGAGGTCGTTTTAACCGCATAAGCGGTATACACCGCAAGTGCGCACTAAAAAAGGGACACAGATAACTATATCCATATCCCTTCAAAATTATTACAAATTTGTTAAAAAAAGTTACAATTCTTAATTATAACACGTTATAAATCCATTTTCTACCTGACCCCTGTCCGGCGCTGGCGGACTGCTTCAAATGTAAGAATCGTACAGGCTACTGCTGCATTAAAAGACTCGACCTGCCCCTGCATCGGAATCCTTACAAGTACATCTGCCGCATCAGACGAAGCTTTTGTCAATCCGTTGGCTTCGTTTCCTATCAGAAATGCACTGGAGCCGGTATAATCCGGATGTGTGTATTCACAGTTTCCATCCAGATGCGCCGCATAGAGCCGCACACCTGCCTGCTTTAAATCCGCAAGCTGCTGTGTAAAATCTTTTGCATAAAAGAACGGAACCCTATAGACAGAACCCATTGTGGAGCGGATAGTCTTTGGATTGTAAATATCCACGGTGTTCGGACTTAAAATCACGCCGGTCACGCCCGCACCCTCTGCCATTCGCACAATCGTTCCCAGATTTCCGGGGTCCTGTAAATTTTCAACAAGCAGAAGCAGCGGTTTATCTTTCATCATATCCTGCACCGTATATTGTGCCATTTTTACAATGGCAAGCGCCCCCTGCGGTGTCTTGGTATCTGACATTTGCGCGAAAACGATGTCGCTGACAAGTTCTGTCTGTTCTTTTGCAAATTTGTTTAAAAACGATACATTTGCCGCTGCAAAGCTTTCCGAAAAATAGACTTTCACCAGTCTGTCCTGTGGTACTTCCGACACCATTTTCATGCCTTCGACCACAAACTGCTTCGTTTCTTTTCTGGTTTTCGCCTTTTTTTGCAGGGAAACGACTGTTTTTACCTGACTGCTGCTTGTACTTGTAATCATAATTTTTTGTATCCTTATCTGTTATTTTGAAAGCAATGCGCTGATATTAAACTCGTATTCGTCAATATCCTTTGTCATTGCCAGTGCTTCATCGATGTCAAAATCGACAAATTTACCGTCTTTATACGCTACCAGACGGTTACTCTTGCCTTCGCAGAGCAGATCCACCGCATATGCCCCCATTACAGAAGCATAGACTCTGTCCTTGCAGGTCGGTGAACCGCCTCGCTGCATGTAGCCTAAAATGGTTGCCCTTGTTTCAATGCCTGTGGCTGCCTCGATTCTTCTTGCCATGCCGGTAGAATGTCCGATACCTTCTGCATTAATAATCAGATGATGCTTCTTTCCGCGCTTTCTTGCTTCTATAATATGGTTAATTAATGCCTGTTCGTCATTGTCATAACGCTCCGGCAGTAAAATGTCTTCCGCACCGTTTGCGATGCCACACCACAACGCGATATAACCTGCATTTCTGCCCATAACCTCGATAATACTGCAACGCTCATGGGAAGTCGATGTATCACGGATTTTGTCGATGGCTTCCATTGCCGTATTGATTGCCGTATCAAAACCAATTGTATAATCGGTACAGGCAATATCTAAATCAATTGTTCCCGGAAGTCCGATGGTGTTGACTCCGGCTTCCGCAAGCTTTTGTGCACCTCGGAATGAACCATCGCCGCCGATAACGACAATACCGTCAATCCCGTGCTTTTTGCAGACTTCTGCGCCTTTTTTCTGACCTTCCGGTGTCATAAATTCCATACATCTTGCCGTGTAAAGAATTGTACCGCCACGCTGGATGATATCGGCAACACTGCGCTTATCCATATCAATAATTTCTTCATTAATTAATCCATTGTATCCCTTCTGGATTCCTTTTACCTTCAGCCCCTTGTTAATTGCCGTTCTTACAACTGCTCTGATTGCCGCATTCATTCCCGGTGCATCACCGCCACTTGTCAAAATACCAATTGTTTTTATCTGTTTTGCCATAAGAACTTCCCCTTCCTTTCTCAATCATCTGTTATATTCCTGCTATTTTCTATTGTATCTCATAAAAATGTGCATTTCAATATGAATATTCTATGATTTCTGTCAATTTTCCATATAATTTCTAGGTTGTTTCGACATTTTTTGTACCGAACACTTCCCGGAGCTGTGCAACCAGCCCGGCTTCTACTTTGACATTCATGGACGGCGGGAGCTGTTTTTTTAGCTTTTCCTCGGCACAGTAAATGATGACACTATCGTGTCCGTCTGACGGTGCGAGTATCTTTGTCAGTTCCTCCTGCTTTTCCTGATATTCTGCCATATTGGCAAAACGAATCCAGAGCTTCTGCGGCACACTGTCAAAGCTGACAATTTTTTCACAAATAAGTTTTCCATTCTCATCGGCATTGGCACTGACACGTCCCGTTACAAATACTTTATCGCTTGTATCAATGACACTGCGGTAGGTGTTAAAGCTCTGTGGAAAAACAAGTACTTCCACCGTGCCTACAAGGTCTTCAATCGTAAGAAATGCCATGAGCTGTCCGTTTTTGGTCGTTTTTACGGTTTTATCCATAATCATGCCGCCGATTGTAACCCGCGTATTGTCTTTTGCCTTTAATTCGCCGGTTTCCTCGTCCAGTTCAAAATCGGTCGTCATCGCAGAAATGTGCCGTTTCCACATCGCCGCATATTCATCCAGCGGATGTCCGCTGACGTAAACGCCCAGAATCTCCTTTTCAAATGCGAGCAGTTCTTCTTTATAATATTCCGCTACGTCCGGCATCTGCACTTCATAAGCCGTCTTTTCTTCCTCAGATACAAAATCAAACAGTGACATCTGACCGGATATGGCATCTTTACTCTGTTTTACGGCATTATCCAGTAATTGTGCATAAACAAACATCATCTGACGCCGGTTATTGCCAAAGGTGTCAAATGCCCCCGATTTTATGAGATTTTCAATGGTACGCTTATTTAATTCGGAAAACATCCTCGTGATAAAGTCCTGCATGGTCGTAAACGGTGCGTTTTTCCGTTCTTTAATAATGGCTGCAATTGTCGGTCTGCCAAGACTTTTGATTGCAGACAGACCAAAGCGGATTGCACCGTTTTCAACGGAAAATCCACGCTCGGACTCATTCACATCGGGCGGTAACAGCCGGATATTCATCTGACGGCAGGCATAAATGTAACCTGCCACTTTTGCCGTATTATCGACTACGGAAGTCATCAGCGCCGCCATAAATTCTACCGGATAATGCGTCTTTAAATAAGCTGTCTGAAAGGATACCACCGCATAGCACGCCGCATGGGATTTGTTAAAGGCGTATTTTGCAAAATCAATCATTTCATCGTAAATTTTGCCGGCGATCTTTTCATCAATGCCGTTGTTGACACAGCCCGGCACATTTTCATCCGGATTGCCGTAAATAAAATTTTTCCGCTCTTTTTCCATAACGGAAGCTTTCTTTTTTGACATGGCACGGCGCACTAAATCGCTTCGTCCCCAGGAGTAGCCTGCAAGGTCACGTACAATCTGCATAACCTGTTCCTGATACACGATACAGCCGTAAGTCGGCTTTAATATTGCCTCTAACTGCGGACAGTCATATGTAACCGCATCCGGGCTGTTCTTTCCTTTTATATACTGCGGAATAAAGTCCATCGGACCCGGCCGGTACAGTGAAATTCCGGCAATTAAATCTTCGATATTCTGCGGTTTTAATTCCTTCATGAACGACTTCATCCCCGCACTTTCAAGCTGGAAAATGCCGTCACATTTTCCCGTACCGATTAAATCGTAAACTGCCTTATCGCTGTAATCAATCGCATCAATCGAAAATTCCGGTGTGTGCTTGCGGATAAGCTCCTCCGCATCATGGATTACCGTAAGGGTACGCAGTCCCAGAAAATCCATCTTGAGCAGTCCCAGTTCTTCCAGTGTTGTCATAACAAACTGGGCAACCACCGAACCATCCGAGCCGACTGACAGCGGTACATATTCATCAACCGCTTTCTGGCTGATTAAAACACCCGCCGCGTGCATGGAGGCATGGCGTGGCAGTCCTTCCAGACGTTTACTCTTATCAATTAAATCGCGCACCTGTTCATCGGACTCGTACGCTGCCCGCAAATCTGGATTCATTTTTAACGCTTTATCAATCGTAATCCCAATTTCGCGTGGCACCATTTTAGCAATGGAATCTACCATGGCATACGGCAGGTCCAGTACACGGCCTACATCCTTGATAACGGCACGCGCTGCCATCGTACCGAATGTAACAATCTGCACCACACGGTCTTTTCCGTATTTATCCACAACATAATCAATGACCTCCTGCCGTCTTTCATAACAGAAATCGACATCGATATCGGGCATGGACACTCGTTCCGGATTTAAAAAACGTTCAAAAATCAGACTGTATTTTATCGGGTCAATATCGGTAATACCAAGGCAGTATGAAACCACACTGCCCGCCGCAGAACCTCGTCCCGGTCCTACCGGGATTCCGTTGACACGCGAATAATTGATGTAATCCCATACAATCAGGAAATAATCGACATATCCCATGGTCTGAATAACCGAAAGTTCATATTCCAGACGTTCTTTGATGTTGTAAATCCCCTGTGTGCTGTCAATCTCCCCGTCTGCGTTCATATCCGGGTAACGCTTTGCCAGTCCTTCATAGCATAAATGATTCAGATACGACCATGAATCATATCCTTCCGGCACTTCGTACTTTGGCACTTTTGTCACACCGAACTCAATTTCCACATTACAGCGCTGTGCAATCTTGTACGTATTTTCAATTGCCTGCGGTGCATACGAAAACAGCTCTGCCATTTCTTCCGGCGACTTGCAGTAATACTGCCCACCCTCGTATCTCATTCTGTTCTCGTCCGTTACAATCTTGCCGGTCTGGATACAGAGTAAAATGTCGTGTGCATCCGCATCTTCTGCATACGTATAGTGAATATCGTTTGTCGCAACCAGTTCAATATTTAATTCTTCCGACATGCGGACTAACTGCTGATTGACATACTGCTGTGTGGAAATACCGTGATCCTGCAATTCCAGAAAGAAATTGCCTTTTCCGAAAATGTTCTCATAGCGTTTTGCCGCTTCCATTCCCATCTCATACATACCACGCGCAAGATAACGCTGCACCTCCCCTGCAAGGCACGCACTTAATGCAATAATGCCCTCGTGATACTCGGTCAGCACTTCATAGTCTGCACGCGGCTTATAATAAAATCCTTCTGTAAAACCCCTTGAAACAATTTTCATCAGATTCTGATAACCGGTATTATTTTCCGCAAGCAGTACCAGATGATAATAGCGGTCTTCAGACTCGCCCGGTGTCTTTTCAAATCTCGAACCTGGCGCTACGTAAACTTCACAGCCAAGAATCGGCTTAATACCAGCTTTCTTCGCCGCTTTATAAAAATCAATGACACCATACATGACACCGTGGTCCGTAATCGCAAGGCTGTCCATTCCCAGCTCTTTTGCTCTCTTTGTAATCTCTCCGATTTTACTTGAACCATCCAGCAGTGAATATTCCGTATGGACATGTAAATGTGTAAAATTCATACTAATCCCCATTCCGCAGGCATTTTAATGCCGGAGGAATCGCGAACTGAATTAATTCAGTTCTGCGATAAAAAGCGGCTTTGTGGCGCCTGCGACACAAAGCGCAACGTCAAGTTACACTTGACGTGCGAAAATCTTTGATTTAAGGATTTTCGCATTTTCCTCACTTCCGCAGGCGATTTCTCTTCTGCCATCAAGGCAGCCTGCTCCAGCTTTTGTAATTTATTGTAGCATAAATCAAATAAAATGAGAACTTAAAAAACTATAACACAGACTGACAATCTGCCATAAAGCACTGCCGCCTGTATTTATTTTCTATAAATACAGGCGGCAGTGGAACCTTCCGGCTTATTCAACGCAGCTGTTAAATCCAGCTGTTAAAAATATACAATAGAAAAACCACAATCGGATTGCTGTTATATATGGCAAGCGTGACAGGATTCACTTCTATTTGACCATAGAGCCAGCTTCCTAATCCGGTTGTGCTGATTAAGGATACAAAATATAAAATAATACAGACAGCCATAACACCCTGCACCAGACCGAGTAAAAGTCCCAGAATTCTATTGACACCACCCAGTATCGGAATATGGTTGGCAACAATAAACATACGTTTTACAATTCCCAACAGAATGCTTAATACCAGCACCGTCAAAAAGTATGAAATACCTGTCAATATAAACTGCGTAATATATTCTGCAGCATACTGCGCAATGCCGCTCTCCTGCACAATTTTATTACCTGCCTGTGCCATGTTGTTCTCCAACTGCTCAACCATCTGCTTTGGCAGATAAATCCCCTGATTCTGCAGTACTCCTGCCGTATCTTCTCCGGTATGATCCAGCTGCTCATCTACAGACTGGCTCAAACGGTCATTGATAGTTTTTTCACAGGATTGTTCAATCGAATGATAAATTCCTGTGTGATTTACCATAAAATCTTTGACTCTGGGTGCAAGACCATTCGCCGCAATCAAAATGACAACCCATGCTGCAATGGAATAAAACACCATAAGAACACCTCTTTGGTATCCACGTACCATATTAAAAAGTACAATTCCAAAAAGTACAAGCACTACTAATGACATTCTTTTCTTTCCTTCCCTAAATATAAATTGATATTATCCCATTTCTTTTACCCTGTCAATCTTTATTTCAAAACGTGCGCTGTCAAGCGTACTGTTAGAAAATCCCCATCAGCAGCTTATTTACTGCTAATGGGGATTTCATATCTGAAACTTTTATGATTTATTGCTCTGTGTTCCGGTCTTCCTCTTTTTCTGTATTCTGTGCCGGAACATCTTTATCCGTCTGCTCTGGTGATGGCTGTTGTGCTTCTGTCTGCTGCGGGTGTTCCCACGGCGCAGGCGGTGCCTGATTGACCGTTGAGGAATAGCTTCCGTCTTCATTAAAAGATACGCTTTCTGCAACCTTTTCTGAAATCGTCATATGGCTTGTATCTACCGGTTCAGGAATTCCTTTGACCTTACGGTAAATTTCCATAAACTGCTTTCCGGTAATTGTTTCTTTCTCATACAGATATTTTGCAATCTCGTCTAATACATCGCGGTTTTCGGATAAAAGCTTCTTCGCTTCCGCAAAGCACTCTTTTAACAGTTCTTTAACTTCATCATCAATCATTGCCGCTGTCTCATCGGAACAGTTCAGTCTTGCACTACCGTCCAAATATTTGCTTTCAACGGTTTCCAGACTCATCAGCCCAAATTTTTCCGACATACCGTACTGGGTAATCATGGCTCTGGCAATCTGTGTTGCCTTTTCGATATCGTTTGACGCACCGGTTGTTACCGTATCAAAAACAACTTCTTCTGCGGCACGTCCGCCAAGCAGTGTTACCAGTCTTGTCATCAGTTCGTCCTTTGTCATCAGGTACTTTTCTTCTTCAGGCACCTGCATAACGTAGCCGAGAGAACCCATTGTACGCGGTACAATTGTAATCTTCTGCACCGGCTCGGCATTTTTCTTTAATGCCGTAATCAGCGCATGACCGACTTCATGATATGCAACCGTGCGTTTTTCTTCCTTGCTTAAAATGCGGTCTTTCTTTTCCTTACCGGCAATAACCACTTCCACGGCTTCAAATAAATCCTTCTGGGATACCACTTTTCTGCCGTCCTTGACTGCCGCAATCGCCGCTTCGTTAATCATATTGGCAAGATCCGAACCAACCGCACCGCTCGTTGCAAGTCCGATTGCTTCTAAATCAACGGTATCATCCATTAATACATCTTTGGAGTGAACCTTTAAGGTATCAATTCTGCCCTTTAAATCCGGCTTATCGACAATAATTCTTCTGTCAAAACGTCCCGGTCTTAACAGCGCTTTATCAAGCACTTCCGGCCTGTTCGTTGCGGCAAGGATAAATAAGCCCTTAGAAGAATCAAAGCCGTCCATTTCTGCAAGCAGCTGGTTTAATGTCTGCTCACGCTCATCATTGCCGCCGCCATAGCGGGAATCTCTGCTTTTACCGATGGCATCAATTTCATCGATGAAAATGATACACGGTGCCTGCTTCTGTGCTTCCTTAAATAAGTCACGCACACGTGATGCACCGACGCCGACAAACATTTCTACAAAATCAGAACCTGCCAGCGAGAAAAACGGTACATTGGCTTCACCGGCTACCGCCTTTGCAAGCAGGGTTTTACCGGTTCCCGGAGGTCCTACAAGCAATGCGCCCTTCGGCAGTTTTGCACCGATACTTGCGTATTTATCCGGATTGTGCAGGAAATCGACGATTTCTGTCAGAGACTCCTTGGCTTCATCCTGTCCCGCTACATCTTTAAATGTCACGCCGGTCTGCTTCTGTACATAGACCTTGGCTGTATTCTTGCCGACACCCATGCCGCCCATCATACCGCCGCCTTTAGACAGTCTTCTGTATACAAATGTAAACATCAGATAGATAAACAGAATCGGCAGTACATAAACCAGCAGAAAATCAATAATAGACGAACTCTGATCCGGAATATATCCTGAATACGTCACACCTTTATCGTCTAATTTATCTGTAATATCCTTATCTTTAATATAACCGGTATAATACGTATAGGAAAATCCGTTACTGTCTTTTTGTGAATCCGATGGCTGGATTAAGATTCTATCCGAGTCAAACTTGACTTCTGAAACCTTATCCTCATCTATCATCTGCAAAAATTCGGAATACGTAATTTCTTTATACGTTGCATCTTTTATCATACTGTTTAACATCGTAATCGCAATAAATGTAATTACGCCTGCAATCAGTATAATAATGATAGTATTCATATTTTTCGGCTTTTTGTCATTTTTGTTGCCGTTATTGGGGTTATTTCTGTTGTTATTATCCATAAATTCCTCCGCCGGACCGTCATTATTTTATAAAGGGCAGTACACTGTACCCATTTATTTCTTATTATAAATACAATATCACGATAAATCAATAAAAAATCAGTAAAATTCCTTACTATTATTGTTAGCATTTGTATGAAGTATTCATAATCTTTTTAGATTCTTGTTGGCGTTTTTGCTATGGTCTGCTATGATTAAACCAGTAACAAGATGTCTGTATTGCATAAGTGTACCGCATAAAATAATCCGCAGACATCATAACCGCAGGCTTTGATTGAGAAATGGGAACAGATAAAATGACACAATTTTTAATTTCAATTATGGATATAACACCGCTGTCGGACAGCCTTTCAGGCGACAAGGCACTGTATGACAAGGCTTTTAAACTTGTACCCGGATACCGGCAGCAAAAAATCTGTAATTTAAAAAACGATGCTGCAAAATGCCGCTGCCTTGCCGCCGGACTTCTGCTCAATTACACAACACGCGCATTTATATCCAGCTCTGTTACAGGCTCTTTGGCAGACAATACACCGCTTGCCAAAAAACTTTCATTTCCGGTCACTGTTTCAGATGCTGCCAGCACCTATATGCAGGAATACGACTATGAAACCGCCTGCGGCGCAAACGGAAAACCTTACTTTAAAGGCCATGCAGATCTGTATTTTAACCTTTCCCACTCCGGGAATTTTGCAGTGTGTATCGTTGCCGGTATGCCCTGCGGTATCGACATTGAGGGAAACCGCCCGTTTAAGCCGTCCGTTGCAAAAAGATTTTTTTCAGAAACGGAATATCACTGGATTTATGATACAGAAAATGTATCTGTACAGGCGGAACGTTTTTTCCGTCTCTGGACTTTAAAGGAAGCCTATGCCAAAGCCACCGGAAACGGGATTGCAGCAGAAATTTACGCAGCGTCCTATGTCCCGGATACGGACAGCGACGGTCTGTGCTTTGCAGATTCTGAAACTGCCGCGCATTTTCAAATAAAAGAAGCAGAATACGACGGACTGCGGATTGCCGCGGTACTGTCGGATTCTGCTTTCTGATATATTCCTTAATTTTATTCTGTTTGTAATGCGCTTGTGCAATTCCTATAATTGTAGTATGATTTACGTGAATACAAATATGGAGGATATGTATGTATTTTGACAGACTTGAAAAAAATCTGATTGATATTATTAAAGAAGAACAGGCAAAACTGGGTTTTCGCAAAGAAGCCATCCGCCTGTACTATCCACTCAGTTCCCTGAATCATTTTTTTGAAGCAGAGGATTCTGAAGCCGAAATGCTTGCAAGGCTTTCTGGATTTCCGGCTTCTCTTACGAAAAAGCTGGGAAATGTCACGGTTACGGCTAAAAAAGACCGCTTCTGCTTTCATATTCCGGAAGACGGCAGCGTCTATGTGCATGAGCATACCGATGCCAACGAATTTATCCGCAGTCTGGTAGAACTTTTACAGCACCACGGCTGTACCATGGACGATATTTTTTCCTTATTTAAGGATACTTCTGAAAATGTTATTTTTGAAGAAATGAACCACGGCGAATTTGACTGGCTGGTGCGTTTTACCGGAAACGCAGACGACCCGTATTACTACTGCTTTAAAGATGAAGGCTGTCATATCATCTATCACCGGTTTCTGCCGGAAGACTATGCGGATTTTGAGTTTTAAATGGGGAGCGTGTGAAAGGACACTCTCAACGTTGTCACTTGACTTCGGTCTGTCCTTTCACACGCTCCTGCAGGGTCATGGTGTCCCCGGAACAGACGCGACAACGGCAGGTCAAATGCCGCCACTAAAGACATAACCTCTGTCCCACCTTTCCGTAAATTCACATTCACTGCAAATAAACCAACACCAATAAAGTCCCGACTGCCACCCACCCCATAAATGATAAATGCTCCTGCCGAAGTTAAGTGCTAACGTTGAGGCAGGAGCATTTATCATTTACCTAGTTGTGTTTTTCCTGATATTCCAGTGCCGCGCCGATGAATCCTCTAAAGAGCGGATGTGGTCTGTTTGGTCTGGACTTTAATTCCGGATGAGCCTGTGTTGCTAAGAACCATGGGTGGTCTTCTACTTCTACCATTTCCACAATTCTTCCGTCCGGTGAAATACCGGAAAGCTTCATACCGTTTTCTACTAATACATTTCTGTAATCGTTGTTGACTTCATAACGATGACGATGTCTTTCATGAATCGTTTCTTCACCGTATACTTCATACGCCTTGCTTGTCTTATCGAGTACACATGGATAAGAACCCAGTCTTAATGTACCGCCGATGTCGTCTACCCCTTCCTGATCCGGCATTAAGTGGATGACCGGGTGTGTTGTATCCGGCTTTAACTCAACGCTGTGTGCATCGGAATAGCCAATAACATCTCTTGCAAATTCCACGATGGATAACTGCATACCAAGGCAGAGTCCTAAGAACGGCACCTTATTTTCTCTTGCATAGCGGATTGCCTGAATCTTTCCTTCGATACCACGGTCACCGAATCCACCCGGAACAAGGATACCGGATACATCTGAAAGCAGTTCGGCTGCATTTTCTTCCGTAACCAGTTCTGAATCCACCCACTTGATTGTTACATCGGCTGAGTTGTATACACCGCCGTGCTTTAATGCTTCAACAACACTGATATATGCATCATGAAGCTGGATATATTTACCGACAAGCGCAACCGTAACTTTCTTCTGTGGGTTCTTCCAAGCCTTGCACATTGCTCTCCACTCGTCTAAATCCGGTTCAGGGCATTCAAGCTGTAAACATTCGCAGGCTACCTGTGCTAAATGTTCTTCTTCCATTGCAAGCGGCGCATCGTATAAGATTTCCACATCGAGGTTCTGTAATACATGTGACTTCGGTACATTACAAAACAGCGCAATCTTGTCTTTGATACCCGGCTCTAACGGATGTTCGGTACGGCATACTAAAATATCCGGCTGGATACCCATTCCCTGTAATTCTTTAACACTCGCCTGTGTCGGCTTTGTCTTCATTTCTCCGGAAGCCTTCAGATACGGAATCAGGGTAACATGGATTAAAATCGCATTCTCCCTGCCGACTTCGTGCTGGAACTGACGGATTGCTTCTAAAAACGGCTGGCTTTCGATATCACCGACTGTACCGCCGACTTCGATAATGGCAATCTTTGTATCCTTTGTTGAGAAATCCCTGAAAAAACGGCTCTTGATTTCATTCGTAATGTGCGGAATAACCTGTACGGTTCCTCCGCCGAAATCACCGCGGCGCTCCTTCTGTAAAACAGACCAGTAAACCTTACCGGTTGTTACATTGGAATTTTTATTTAAGCTTTCATCAATAAATCTTTCATAATGTCCAAGGTCCAAATCCGTTTCCGCACCGTCATCAGTTACAAAAACTTCTCCATGCTGAATCGGGTTCATTGTTCCCGGGTCAATGTTGATATATGGGTCAAATTTCTGCATTGTTACAGAAAAGCCGCGTGCTTTCAGCAGGCGTCCGAGTGATGCTGCTGTAATTCCCTTTCCAAGTCCTGAAACGACTCCACCTGTTACAAAAACGTATTTTACGGGCATTAGTTCCTCCATTCTGCCGTATCCGGCAATCCCAAAATTTACAGTAAAAAGAAATATCCGGCAGCATAAAACGGCTACCGGTATGATTTCTTTACATTATTATTCGTATTATACAACGGAAATAAATATATTTCTACTGTTTTTTTATAATTTTTTACTTTGCGAACTGACTCTGATACAGATTTGCATAAAATCCCTGCTTTGCAAGCAGTTCTTCATGATTGCCCTGCTCAATAATTTTGCCATCCTTCATGACTAAAATGACATCGGCATTTTGTATCGTAGACAGGCGGTGCGCAACGATAAAGCTCGTCCTGCCTTCCATCAGCTTTGCAAATGCGTTCTGGATCTTAATTTCTGTTCTTGTATCTATGGACGAAGTCGCTTCATCTAAAATGAGCATCGGCGGGTGGCACAGCATCACTCTTGTAATACAAAGAAGCTGTTTTTGTCCCTGTGATAATCCACCGCCATCTTCTGTGATAAAGGTATCATATCCCTTTGGCAGTCGCTTGATAAAGCTGTGTGCGTGAACCGCCTTGGCTGCCGCAATCACCTCTTCATCGGTCGCATCCGGTTTGCCCATGACAATATTTTCACGGATGGTTCCGGTCTTTAACCATGTATCCTGCAATACCATGCCATATCCCGCACGCAGGCTGTGTCGGGTCATTTCACGGATATCAATGCCCGATACGGAAATTTTACCGTCATTCACATCGTAAAAACGCATGAGCAGGTTAATCAGTGTCGTCTTTCCGCAGCCGGTCGGACCGACAATTGCAATACGCTGTCCTTGCTTTACATGCAGGTTAAAATCTTCAATGAGCTTCTTATCCGGCACATAAGAAAATGCTACGTGTTCTAAATCAACCGTTCCATCTACATTTTCAAGCACTGCGGCATCTTTGCTGTCCGGGATTTCCGGCTCTTCTTCGATTAATTCAAAGATACGTGCCGCACACGCAATCGCATTCTGTAATTCCGTCACGACACCGGAAATTTCATTAAACGGCTTTGTATACTGGTTTGCATAACTTAAAAAGCAGGATAACTGTCCGACCGTCAATCTGCCGTAAATGGCTGAAATTGCGCCACTTACCGCAACCCCCGCATATACAAGGCTATTGATAAAACGGGTAGACGGATTGGTAATCGATGAATAAAAAATGGCTTTTAGTGAACATTTCTGCAGACGGTCATTAATTTCATCAAATCTTTCAAGCGCCTCATCTTCATAGCAGTATGCCTGTACAACCTTCTGTCCGCCAATCATTTCATCAATCAATGCCGTCTGCTCACCACGCGTTTCAGACTGTAATTTAAACATCTGATACGTATGCTTTGCAATAAAGCTTGCCACAAACAGGGACAACGGAGTAATTACAATAACTACGAGTGTAATTTTTACATTAATAGACAACATAAAGCCCAGTGTTCCCAGAATCGTCAGCACCCCGGAAAAAAACTGGGTAAAGCCCATGAGCAGACCGTCCGCAAACTGGTCTACATCGGCGATAACACGGCTGACGACTTCACCGTAGGAGTGTCCGTCAATATATTTTAACGGCAGCACTTCAATCTTTTCAATCGCTTCGTCACGGATATCCCTTGTCACATGATACGTAATTTTGTTGTTGCAGATATTCATAATCCACTGGGACAGTGCCGTAATTGCAATAACGATTCCGACTTCGGAAAGTATCGCCGTAATTGCCTTAAATTCTACATTCTGCGGTCCGATAATGTAATCAATCGCATTTCCGATTAAAATCGGCACATATAAAGATGATGCCACGGTCACTGCTGCCATTAAAATTGACAGAATCAAAAAGAACCAGTAGCGTTTAATGCGCAGCAGCACTTTTTTTACGGTTGTACCTGTATTTGCCTTTGCCATAACTTACGCCTCCTTTTCTTTCCGGAACTGTGAATAATAAATTTCCTGATATACTTCGCAGTTTTCAAGCAGTTCTTCATGTGTTCCGATACCTGCCACATTTCCGTCATCCAGCACGATAATCCGGTCAGCGTGCATAAGCGATGCCGCACGCTGGGATACGATAAACAGTGTCGGTGCATCTTTCATTTCACGGATTGATTTGCGCAGTGCCGCATCGGTTGCATAATCGAGTGCCGATGCACTGTCGTCTAAAATCAAAATATCCGGTTTTCTTACGACTGCACGGGCAATCGTTAAACGCTGGCGCTGTCCGCCTGATAAATTTTTACCGCCCTGGTCGACAAAGGAATCAAGTTTACCGCCTTTTTTCTCGACAAATTCCCGTGCCTGTGCAATGTCTAATGCTTCCATAATTTCCGTATCGGTCGCATCTTTTTTACCCCAGCGGATATTGTCACGGATTGTTCCTTTAAAAAGCTGTGCTTTCTGCAAAACAATGCCGACTTTCTCTCGTAAGGCTTCAATCCGATAGTCTTTGACGTTGACACCGTCAATATAAATCTCACCCTTTGTCACGTCATAAAAACGCGGAATCAGATTGACAAGGGACGATTTTCCGGAGCCCGTACCGCCGATGACACCGATGGTCTGTCCTTTCTTTACCGTAAAGCTGATGTCTGTGAGCGATTCATCGCCCGCACCGCTGTAGCGTAAGGATACATTTTTAAATTCCACTGCCGCAGCCTGTGTATCTGTGCTTTCCGTGGTACTGCCGTTTTGCATACTGGACTTAATACTAAATACATTTTCAATTCTGCCCGCACAGGCGAGTGCCTTGGTAATGTTGATAATCAGGTTTGCCAGCTTGATTAATTCAACGAGAATCTGTGACATATAGTTGTAGAGTGCCACAACCTGTCCCTGTGTCAGTGTTCCCGCATTGACACGCACCGCACCAATCCAGATCAGTGCAATAATGGAAATGTTGACAACCACATAGGTCAGCGGATTCATCAGTCCGGAAATCTTACCGACAAATTTCTGTAAATGATTAAGCTGTTCATTGGCCTGTTTAAATTCTCTGATTTCATTTTCCTGCTTGTTAAATGCACGTACAACACGCACACCGGTCAGGTTTTCCCTTGTAATGCCAAGAATCTTATCCAGTCCCGCCTGTACTTTTTTGTAAAGCGGTCTTGTGGAGAGCATAATGCCAAAAACGATGACTGCCAGTACCGGAATCGCTACCGCAAAAACAAGCGCCGCTTTGACGTCAATCGTAAATGCCATAATCATTGCACCGAATACAATAAACGGTGAACGCAAAAACAGGCGCAATACCAGATTGACACCGTTTTGCACCTGGTTAATGTCACTTGTCATACGTGTAATCAGTGTTGACGTACCGATGGTGTCCATTTCCGTAAAGGAAAGGCTCTGGATATGCTTAAATAAATGATGGCGCATACCGGTCGCACAGCCGACTGCCGCTTTCGCCGCAAAATACTGTGCTGTAATGGCACAGGTCAGCCCGATAACTGCCAGTGTCACTAAAAGCAGGCTCATTTTTACAATGTAGCCTTTATCCGCATTGCCGATACCCGTATCAATGATTGCCGATACAACAAGCGGTACAAACAATTCAAACAGTGCTTCGAGCATTTTAAACAACGGCGCGAAGACACATTCTTTTTTGTATGCGCTCAGATACATCCAAATTCGCTTCATATTTTACCCCTTTTCTATCCGCACCAGACCGCCTGTATTATCATAGGACCAGTTCTGATTTAGGACTTGATTTCATACGTTTGTTATTTTATCATAAATACAGCAATACAGAAAATATTTATAATGTATATGTGATATACGTTTTTTATATAGGAAGGATTTTTGATATGGATTTGAAGCAGCTTTCTTATTTTGTGAAGATTGTGGAGGAAGGGAGTATTTCGGGGGCGGCAAAAAAACTGTTTATGTCACAGCCGCCGTTAAGCAGTCAGATGAAGCTTCTGGAAGCTGAATTGGACTGCACGCTGTTTGAGCGGGGTTCGCGTACCATCCGTCTGACGGAAGCCGGAGAAACCCTTTATAATTACAGCCGTTCACTGTTGCAGTTAAGCAATGTTGCAAAGCAGGAAACCATGAATGCGGCACGACATTTTAACGGTGTACTGCGTATCGGTATTGTTTCTTCCTTAATCGGTTCGGACGCGCTTGGCTGGCTGTGCGGCTTTTCCAAGCAGTATCCCGGTATTCATTATGAAATTAATGAAGCAGACACCTACCACCTGCTTTCCCAGTTTGAAACCAATACCATCCACCTTGCACTCCTGCGCACGCCGTTTCACACGGACTCGCTGACCTGCAAGAAGCTGTTTACGGATTCACTGGTTGCAGTGGGGCAGGAATCATTTTTTGCCGACAACCGTTCTTCTGCCATTACGCTTGATGATCTTACGAAGCTCCCGCTTATCGTATACCGCCGCTGGGAACACCTTTTGCGGAAAGAATTTGAGGACAAGAACCTGAGTGCGAACTGGTTCTGTATCAATGACGATGCCCGTACGACCCTTTATTTTGTGGAAATGGGCATGGGGGTCGGTATTATCCCGCAGTCTGCCGCCACGCTGGTTCAAAAAAAAGGAATTGTATGCAGACCGGTTAAAAACTGCGATATCGCAACCGATGTTGTCCTTGCATACAATTCCACTTATCTGCCGGAATGCTCCCGCGCATTTATTGAGTATCTGGACACCCTGTACCCAGATATTCCATAAGCCTGCTCCACGCATATCTGCGTTTCGTCTTAAAATATCCGTTATACACTTCAAAATTTGTATAAGAATGTTCAAACTGGCGCGAATACAAATGCGCCAGGTCGACCTGCTGTGTAAAGGTCAACGTCTTCCCGTTTTCAAGCCAGCACTGCATATCCAGATGTTTTAAAATGAGATATCCAATGACACCGATTTTCGCCTTTAAAAGAATTTCGCTGTCATTGACCGCATTCAAAAAATATCTGTATACATAATACATCATCAGCTGCTCGTATTCGTATTCCTTCTCCTTATAATATGCCGCAAATTCAGACAGCTCCCGTTCATAGTCCTCCGCACCGCAACAGTTTTTAAAATATCTGCTGTTTCTTTCAAGACAGACGTACCAGTCCGGGTTGATAACTTCCATGCCGGCAAAGCAGTCAAAAAAATGCGGGATATTTTCATATGCCGTATGATTTTTTCCGCCGTATTTCTTTTTCAAATCCTTTAAACGGTCTTGCAGATAATCCGCCTGTGCGTATGCCTGTATTTCATAATCCATTAAATCCACTCTGTCGGTATCCAGCTTCTTTTGCAGTTTTTTTGCAAAATCCAGATACAGCATACAGCGCTCCTCTATTAAAAATGCCCTGTTGCGGATGATATTATACACCGTTACCCTTGCCTGGCGCAGCTTAAAATATAACTGCGGGTCGATATTATTATAGGAAGAAACGGTTTCATCTGTTTCTTCTACCGTAAATGTCAGCGGCTTTTGATAGCTAAACATCAGCTCGCCGGCTGTTTTACAGGACGGCGCCAGTCCGATTTCCCGCTCACTGCCGTATTCGTTGATAAACCGCGGAAATTCGGCGCACGTATCACACAGCTTATCTTCGCCCAGTGCAATAAATAAATCACACAGGTTCTTGTCATTTAAAAACGGGCATCTGCCGTTTTGCAGCGTAAAGGTACAGCCGCCGCCCTCCTCCGGCACCATAACCGACTGTAAGCGCTGTCCGAAACTTCCTGCAACCGTTTTGTAATAGTCATACGACTTTTCATCTACATCCACGTCCCAGCCCGCACAGCACGTATCCGTACATGCCCCTGCAATACATTTAAAATCTTTATAATATTCGGGTGTTCTAATTTTCATCATTTCCTGCTTCTTTCTAAATTTCTTTGATACCAGGGTCAAAAGGTCTAAACCCACATGAGCTTGCTCATAAGTGGGTGAATGACCTTGTGACCCGCCCTAATATGAGCATAAAAGCAGGACGATAGTTCTGCGATATGCGAATATTGGGCAGGATTGTGGGAGTGCGCAGCACGGAACAATCCGCAGGTATCATTATTGGAGGCTTTTGCCCCCAACAGCATTTTTAGTATAGCATATCTTATTTTTTTTACAAATACAGATTGTAGCATTTTCAATTACAGTGTATAATATGATACAATGTCAAAAAATAAATCGACAAAGAAAGGATAAAAGTATGCAACGTACAAAACAAAATCATGCTTGGCGCGTATTTCGCCTGCTGTTGATTTTTTTCTGTATCGGTCTGTCTTTACAGTTTACTTCCTGCGGCAAAAAGCAGGCTGAAAACACTGTTTTTTCAGTAGACGACCTTTCCGGCAAAAAAATCGGTGTCCAGCTTGGTACAACCGGCGATACGCTCGTATCAGATTATGAAACGGACGGTTCAAATACAACCGTTGAACGTTTCAACAAAGGAAACGATGCCATTCAGGCATTAAAACAGGGAAAGATTGATGCAGTTGTCATTGATGCACAACCGGCACAGTCTTTTGTTGCCGCAAACAGCGACTTAATGATTCTCCCTGAAGAATTTGCTAACGAAGACTACGCTATTGCAATTGCAAAAGGCAATTCTTCCCTGACAAGTTCTATCAACGACGCTTTAAACACATTAAAAGCCAACGGCACGCTTGATGCCATTTTAAACAATTACATCGGGGAAAATATCGGACAAACTCCGTATACCTCTCCTGAAAATGTAAACCGTTCCAACGGCACACTGGTTATGGCTACCAATGCTTATTTCCAGCCGTATGAATACTATGAAAACGGCACGATTGTCGGTATTGATGTCGATGTCGCCACGGCAATCTGCGATACTTTAGGAATGACCTTAAAAGTAGAGGATATGGAATTTGATTCCATCATCACTGCCGTATCTTCCGGTAAAGCCGATGTCGGTATTGCAGGTATGACCGTTACACCGGAACGTCAGAAAAATATTGACTTTTCAGATTCTTACACCACTTCACAGCAGGTTATTGTTGTGCGCAATAACGATGCCGTATCCGGCGGTACAAGTCTTTCTGAAAAATTTAAAACAGACTTCTTAACCGATAACCGTTATCAGTTCATCCTGACCGGTCTGAAAAATACACTGATTATCGCAGCCTGTGCCGCATTAATCGGTATTGTCATCGGTTTTTTAGTTGCCGTTGTCCGTTCAAGCCATGATAAGACCGGCAATTTAAAGATTTTAAATGCAATCTGCACCGTTTACCTGACCATTATCCGTGGTACACCAAGTATGGTACAGCTGCTGATTATTTACTATATTATTTTCGGCTCTATGAATATCAGCAAGCTGCTGGTGGCAATTCTGGCATTCGGCATTAACTCCGGTGCTTACGTTGCCGAAATTTTCCGTTCCGGTATTATGTCTATCGACAACGGACAGTTTGAAGCTGCAAGAAGCTTAGGCCTTACCTACCGTCAGACCATGCTTAGCGTTATTCTGCCACAGGCATTTAAAAATGTACTGCCTGCCCTTGCAAATGAATTTATCGTGTTACTGAAAGAGACCTCTATCAGTGGTTATATCGGACTGACCGATTTAACCCGCGGCGGTGATATTATCCGAAGCATTACATATGATGCTTTCCTGCCATTACTCGGTGTTGCATTTATTTACCTTGTACTGGTTGTTATTCTTTCGGCACTTGTAAAGAAACTGGAAAGGAGATTAAGAAGCAATGAGCGAAACTAAATCAGATGTTCTCCTCGAAGTCAAAAACCTGCACAAGGCATTTGACAAACATGTTGTTTTAAATGATGTCAATACGACCGTCCGCAAAGGCGATGTCATTGCCATCATCGGACCTTCCGGCTGCGGTAAATCCACATTTTTACGTTCGTTAAATATGCTGGAAATGCCGACCGGCGGACACGTTTTATTCCACGGCACGGATTTGACCGATAAGTCGGTCAACATCAACCAGATCCGCGAAAAGATTGGTATGGTATTCCAGCACTTTAATCTGTTCCCGAACATGACCATCCGTGAAAATATCTGTCTTGCACCGGTCAAATTAAAGCTGATGACAAAGGAAGAAGCTTCTAAAAAAGCTGATGAACTCTTAGAGCGTGTCGGCTTAAAAGATAAAGCGGATACCTATCCTGCCATGCTTTCCGGCGGACAGAAACAGCGTGTTGCAATTGCCCGTGCGCTGGCAATGAATCCGGAAGTCATGCTGTTTGACGAACCGACTTCTGCGCTTGACCCGGAAATGGTCGGCGAAGTTTTAACAATTATCAAAGAACTTGCCCAGTCCGGCATGACAATGTTAATTGTTACGCATGAAATGGGATTTGCAAAGGAAGTTTCCAACCGCTGTATGTTCTTTTCTGACGGCAATATCACCGAAGAAAATGCACCAAAGGAATTTTTTGAAAACCCACAGAGTCCGAGATTGAAAGAATTTTTATCGAAAGTACTTTAATAAAAATATCCCCCAGCCATTGTCATTTGACTCCGGCTGGGGGTGTGTTTTTATTAAAGACTTAAATCAATATCAACCGTTCCGTTGTTTGCATATTTCATATAGTCAAACAGCTTCGGTGCCGCAAGAAGTTCCAGCGGGTCTCTTTCATGTTCATCGTCTTCAAATATTTCTGCCACTTCTTTAATTTCCGGGTTTGATAAAGAATTCATATATTCTTTTAATTCCAGTACAGTCATATTAAAAAGTTCTTCTTTACTTTTCATGCGTTCATTACTCCTTTTCTTTTTCAAATTTAATCGCCAAAGCCGTTGAAAATAACCTTGCCGGCATTCCACAGTTCAGCTGTTCTTTTTGCCGCCTCAAGTCTTCCGGCATCGTCTTTAAAGCCAAATGTTGCCGACTGGCAGCCGCAGTCCATGCACATGACATAATAACCGCTGTTTTCTTCTTCTAAAATAGAAGGTCCTAAACATCTCGGACAGTCTTCTAATTCAATCATTTCATAAATTTCCATGTTAATCTCCATTCCTCAGGCATTTCACTGCCGTGATTTCAACGCTGTGGGAAAACACTTGCCGGATTTTCCCCACTTTCATGCGATTCTATTATACATGAAATTTGTCTGTATGTGAACCCATATTACTTTATCTGTTTTGTATATGTCATCTGCGGCATACTCATGTTAATGAATCTGCTTGTATTTTGTAAGATATTGGTAAATTTTTTGCAGTGTGTTTGAATATAATCTACTGCCTGCTGCTCCAAAATCACTTTTCTCTGCGCTTCATATACCATATCTTCTATTGATTTTCCGGTAATATCACGCCCTGAGAAAGCATATGCAAATAAGCCTTTCCTTGGCGATAATTCTGCCTTTTCTCGGATATACTCCTGTAATAACCCAGACTGTATGGCAATCTGACCGATAATATCTTTGTCATAATAGTCTATGCCGGTTTTTTAGCTGTTTCTTCACCGATAAAACGTCCGCCGCTTCCAAACTCTCTGCTGATTGTAATAATTCTTTTTGCCATTGCTGCTTCCTCCTCAACTTAATTTTTCCACTCTATTCTTACTGATTTTCTTTAAAAATGCATATCCTGCTGCACAGGCAACAAGTTCTGTTATCGGAAATGCCCACCAAATCAGGGAAATGCCTGCTGTTCCGTTTTTTACAAAAATTGAAAAAATTCCTGCTAGCGGTAATATAATGACAAGCTGTCTAAGCAGTGAAATCACAAGCGATTCAAGACCGCCGTCCAACGCCTGATAAATGCCCTGATAGGCGACATTGATTCCCGCAAAAATAAAACTGATTGAAATAATCCGCATTGCACTGATAAAATACGTTCTTGACTGTCCCGCATTAAACACCGTGGCAAATGCGTCCGGAAAAATTTCTGTAATAAAAATCCCTAAAATCATCAGTGCCGTCGTGTATATCAGACCATATTTGATTCCGTCCCGGATTCGTTTTTTACTTCCCATTCCATATGCATACGCTATGATTGGCGTAATGGCATCTCTTAAACCAAATGCTAAGAACAATACAAACTGCTGGACTTTATAAAACAATCCGTATGCAGTCTGTGCAGAAGGACTGAACTTCAAAATGAGATTCATGACATACACCATGACAGACATCAGCGCCTGTGCAATAATTGCAGGCAGACCTATTGAATAGATTCCTGCAATCGTTCTGCCATCCGGTTTCATGAATTTTATTCCATGTTCAAATTCCCTATTTAATTTCATATGAAAAATAAATAACAACCCTGCTGATACAATCTGACCGATTACCGTAGCATACGCAGCGCCCTCTACGCCCATTTCAGGAACGGGTCCGATACCATAAATCATTACCGGGTCCAGAATAATATTGACCACAGCACCCACAACCTGTCCGATTGTGGAATAAAGGGAACGCCCTGTTGCCTGTAACAGCTTTTCAAATAATGAAAAGAAAATAATTCCAAAAGAAAGCACACAGCATATTCTTAAATAACTTGTTCCCATTGCAATCACGTCCGTGTCAGCCGTCTGTGATGAAATGTATGCCTTCACTCCAAAAATGCCAAACAACAGACATACCGCACAAATTATCACACCTAAAAACAGACTGTTTCCGGCGACTTTCGCAGCTTTTTTGTTTTTTCCCTCTCCAAGAGTTCTTGCAAGAAGCGCATTCGTTCCCACACCGGTTCCGATTCCGACTGCCACCATAAGCATCTGTACCGGAAATACCAGTGTCAGCGCATTCAAAGCCGCTTCACTCCCCACTTTCATATTGCCGACAAAAGCACTGTCCACAATATTGTAGACTGCCTGCAGTGCCATGGATAAAATCATCGGTATTCCCATCTGCACCATAAGCTTATTTACCGGAATTTCTTTCATTTTGTTACTTTCTGCCATTTTAATCCTCCTTGTTTGCGAAGCAAATGCGACTGCTCTTTGCAGGAGCAGAGGATTTGTCCTCCTTGTTTGCGAAGCAAATGTCTGCTATGTATGCTATGCCCAATAGCTTGCATAGCATGCACCCTTTGCAGGAGCAGAGGATTTGCCTCTTTGTTTTTTGCACAAAAAAAGTGTGTAGTTACCGCATAAGCTGGACTTACGCTGATAAGCTACACACTTTTTAATGGCGTTATAGATTTAAAATAAAAAAACGAGCAGCAAAACTGGATTTACGCTCGTCTGCTACTCGTTCAAGGACTATTATATTTCTGATTTTTAAAAAAGTCAAACAAAAAAGTTTTTATAAAAGAGCTTATTTTTTGAAAAAATGAAAATCACAGCAGTCACCGCCGTAACCTAATGTTTTTGTCCGCGTAAAACCTATTTTTTTCAAGCCGCCGTATGTCACATCATCGACATCACAGAACAGGCGACACAGATTTTCACAGCCGTTTTCCACGCAGGCGGTGTGCCACAGGCATTTTTTAATCGTAACATCATAATAATCATTTCCATATGCCTGCGTACTTTCTTGCAAATCGGTTGTACGCATAATTTTAAGAAAGATATTGCTGTAAATGGCATAAAATCCCGGTACTAATTCCATTTTAGCCGTTGAAGCGTGTTTTTTTGCTGCTACTTTATCAAGCATATATTTTCTCATATACTTATATACATCTTCTTCTGAAAAGCCTTCCTCAGACAAGCATTTATGCAACGCTATGCGTGGAAGTATCGTCTGGGCAAGGGTTTTCATCTGATTTTCGGATTTATTTTTTGTATTCTGAATCAATGTATCCAGCATTTTTTCCTGCCTGTCAGATACTGCACATCCCTTTTTATTTCCGAATTCTTCAATTAAAAATGCTTTTATCTGCTTTTGCTGTTTTATTTTCATCGTTATCACACCCCTCTTTTTGTAACTTCTAAAAAAATTCTGTACCATACCTGTATTGTATCATAAAAATAACGGCACGGTATATTCATTTTAAAAATATACCGTACCGCTATTTTACTCTATTCTACCGGACCGCTCCATGAAGAAAACAGTTTTGCATGGCTGTCTAAATCCGCCGTATTTACGGTTATCTTCCCGTCTGCAACCGTATATTGAATATTCATCGGATTACAACCGCCCGCAGTGCCGCCTACACTGTCCATTTTAAATACATTTCCGCAGTTCTGACATACTAATTTGCCGCTTCTCTTCTTGAAATACGCTTTTGGAGAAGGATTGCAGGTCTGACAGGTGTTCAGTGATAATCGTGCTGAGCCGTCAGACGCATTTACGGCAATCATCTGTATATTGGTTCCGTTTGAATCATAATTTACATATAACGGATGTTCTGTCAGTGTACCGATATCTATTGCTAACTGTCCGTTTTCCACGGCAGGCGTTATGTATGACGCAGCTGCGGCGTTTTCTGTCGAAGCTGTACTTTGAGCCGCCGTATTTTTAGAACCTGCACTTTTATCTTCTGTACCCGCATTTCCACAGGCGGTCAGCGCTGTTACTGCAAGCACCAGCGGTATCAGTTTTATCAGTTTTTTCTTTCTCATGTCCTTATTCTCCTTGTTTATCAACAACATTTATTTCTCCGTAAATCATTCCCATCCAGCAGGTATACTGCACCGTGCCGGGTTCGCCGGGTGTAAACTCAATCACATTTTTACCCGGTGTAAATTCATGGGTGATTCCGTAGGTCTTTACTATCATTTTGTAATTACAGCCATTGATAACTTCTTCCGGCACATTTATCGTCCATTTTACCGGAATACCCGTATAAACGGTAATCTCAGGATACGTCCCGAAATCCAGATTGCTTTCCACATACTGAATGTTCCCCGACTGCGCAATCACAGCCGTATCCAATTCCTTTGCACCGTCAGATACCTGAGAAATCCTATCCAGCCTGATACCCGCCAGCCCCGCTCCCTGTGAAAGCATTGCAAGTCCGAGCACCACAACCAGTATCGCACCTGTCTGCATGACAAGCTTCGTGTATTTTTTCCCAAGCGCCGATACAAGGCTTCCAAGCCCCAGCATCAGCGGAACCGTGCCTAAGCTGAACATCAGCATTGCCAGTGCTCCCGATATGGGATTGCCCGAACCGAGTGCAATAATCTGCATGGACTGCATCGGGCCGCATGGCATGAGACCGTTTAACAGTCCGACAACAAACGGTCTTTTTTCCGTTCTTTTTTTCTGATTGATTTTTATGACGGACTTTCGCGGGAATCTGATTTGAAGCTTTCTCAATGCCGGAAAAATCCCCAGCATATTGATTCCCATTATCACCATAAATAATCCGGCTGTTATTTTTAATATGCCCTGTAGCAGCAGCGGCATTCCACTGCCCGAACCGCCTGTCAGAATCATTCCTGCTCCGCCAAGCACAAATCCGACTGCCGTATACGAAACTACCCGTCCCGCGTTGTACAGTACCGAAGGCATGATGACATTTATTCTGGATGAACTTGTATTCTCAGCGTTCCTCGAAGGAATACACTGTGAAAGATGAATCCCGCCGCACATCGCTATACAGTGAACGGATGTTAAAAGCCCTACAATAAAGAGCATGCCATAGCTCATTTGGGAATCGGCAAGCATTGACGGAACAAGTAAATTTAAAATACCAAAATGCTGTAACAGATAATACAGTAAAATAATAACCGCCAGTGTTCCAATCCTTCTAACCCATTTTAAAGAATCTGCCTGCTTTTTATCGATAACTGTATAATCCAGCTTCTCAATAATCGCAGCAATACGGTTTAATGTCACTATTTCCGGATTAAATTCTATTTCAGCCTGTCCTTTGCTATAGGAAACCTGCACTTTAGAAATTCCTGCTGTATTCTTTAATTCCTGCTCTATTTTATTCTGACAGTTAATACAGGTCATGCCATCGATAATAAGAACTTTTCTTTCCATTCCCATGTTTCATTTTCCTTTAATATTACCGATTAAAATATACCCCTGCCGGGTATTAATATCGCAGTTAATTATATACACCTATGGGGTATTTGTCAACAAAATTTTAATTGCACGCTGTTTTGTCCTCTGTAAATACCGGTAAAAAATCAAAAACCGCCATAAGAAACAGACAGCTTAAGGTGACTATTTCTTTGGCGGTATTTTTTATAAATAAAGGATTACTCCCGTACCTTTAAAGCTTGATTTGTGCCATACGTTCAGCATGTGTCGATAGGGTAATTGAGATGCAATCTGCTCTACAGTAAAACCATTTATGTTTAGTTTTTCATCTATTGTAAGTTCCTTGGATAACAGTGCTCCCAGCAGACGGTGCAGTTCATACGTGTCATCATGTTTCGGCAGATTTTACATCTGGAAAATGGACAAAACCTCCAAATTTTCCGTATGCTTTGAGCTTTAATCGCATATCTAAGCGATTTTTCGTCCATAAATACATATATTTTTGATTTTATACTAGCGGTTCAATTCAATATAATCTATTGCCTGTTTCCACCCATGACCAGGCGCATCATCGCCCCAATACCTGCTGGTTATCTCATCCAATTCGTCTACACACTTTTGCAGCTTTTTTATATTGGCTTTGCGCTCCTCCCGCGTTATAGTTTTCAAGCTTTCATTCTTTACTTTATATGCCATGCTTTGTAAAAAATTAACAATATCAAAATATTCCTCTGAATCTTCAAATCTCGTGTCTCCGGGAAAGCAGTCAATTACCTTTTCAAAAGCTGTTTTCATATCTTCTGCCCCTGCCTGGCTTAATGTCTCAGCAATATAAGGTACAAATTGCACCATTTCGCACATTATAAACCACCAGCCTTCGTATCTCCAATTTCCAATCAGATTAACAAGAATATGTAAATGAAATAACTGTGGTGTAACCAGATTCTTTATATCCAATAGTGAACCTTTCTCCCATAAACAATCTGATTTCACTGCAAGAACACTCTCATCTATATCTTTAACATCACCATAGAACTCTTTTATCGTAATCATATAATTTTACCTTTCGTACAGAAATTTTAATAATTAACATTATATATGCCTAATCTATCTCCCTCTCAACAACCACCTCACAATAGACGGTTTTATTTCAAAGGTTTCACAAAGGTCTGCCAGTACATGCGGATAGCAGTTTGCCATGCCAATTCTTATTATCTTAACCAGTTTATTATTTCTTTTTCAGACTGTTCAAACGCCGCCATACATTCCTTTTTGTGTTTCCCAAAGCTTTTATACATCATGCCGACAAGCGGAATCATGCGGTATAATCTCCGGCCACGCTTCGTCTGCACCTCCCGCAATCATCAATATTCTTGCATTTGTCTTTTTGATCTCTAAATGTGCTTTTTCTTCCGCCGCCTTATCCTGATAAGCTTCATAATACGCAAGCCACATGCCCATAACTTTGTGCGAAACGCTTTCTGTTTTGTAGTATTTTGAAGCCTTTCATTTCCAGCGGACATCTGTCGGGCGTGTCCGGAAGCCCCTCTGCGCCAAACAATGATACGGCTAAGCCGGTGAATCCATAATCCGCAAACCGCTCTGCTATTTTAATCCCCGGAAGAAAGCTCTGCTCTCCGCCCATAATCACAATGACTGCTTTGCCGTTGGTCTGCTCCGGTTCTGCAAGATGTCCCACAAGACCATGTTCCTTCATATTAAAATTTATATGTTTTAATTTTACTGCTGTCTTCTTCATGCTTTCTTCCCCTTATCTCATATCATGCGTTGGCTGTCCTGCCCCTTTAAATGTCCTTTCCAATAATTTTTCCAGTCCCAACCTTGTGTCCGCCCTCCATAATCGAAAACGTTGCTCCGACACTGACCTCACTATAATGATACTCCTCAAATGTAAATTTTATAATCGCCGGAATCGGAACATCAAATCGGTCAGCCTGCAATTCAACAAATGTAATTCCCCAGTAATTTCCCGCGTTATCAAAAACAGCATCGGGTCGGTATCCCACTTGCGGCAGACTGCTTCGCTGTCCGGCATAAAAAAAGACTTCTGCTAATAAGTACATGGTGTGTTTCTCCGTTTACTTTTTCTGTTATATAAAATAAATAGTGTTTGTAAATTAAGTAATTATTCATTTACCTATTCTATATCTGAAATCGTGCCGATAAAAAAAACTTTCCTTATACAATTTCCAATAATTCGCTTATGTCATCAATTACCCAATCTGCTCCCGCCTCTAACAAACTATTTTTGCCTGAAACCCCATAGGTTACTCCACATGTATACACACCTGCATTTTTGCCCATAAGTATATCAAATGGCATATCCCCAACGACTAAAGTGTCCTGTGCATTATATGACAACTCATTTAATGTCTTTTTTACCGGTTCTGCATTAGGCTTATGCAAAGTAGTATCTTCTGCTGCTAACAAATACGAAAAATATTTTGCAATGTTCATGCTTTCAAGAAAACCAAGTAATGAATCTCGTCCTCTTGAAGTAGCAATTGTGCAAACAATACCTTTTTCATTTAATCTGTTTAATGTTTCAATCATATTAGGAAATAATAACGGCGGGATTGTTTTCTTGGTTTCATCAAAAATTTCACGATATTTTTTCATACATAAATCAATCATATCATCTGACAATTCCGGACATAACTTCTGAAATCCTATTTTTGCTGACATACCAATTGTATCGGCACAAGCCTGTTCTTCTGCCACATCTAATCCCATCTGACGTAATGTTTCCTGTTTTGAAACTACAATCGTCTTTTTGGTATCCATTATCGTTCCATCAAAATCAAATATTATAAGTTTTATATTCATAATTTGTATACCTGTTTTCCCTCTAATCCCCTAGTTTTTTCACGACTTCCTCAAACTCATAAAACAAATCAATATACTTTTCAACAATTGTATTGCAGTGCTTTTTTACAATTTCACAATCATAATCATGCGCAAGTTCATTTCTCACTTTTAACATATCCATCCATGCATCATCTGAAATTAAATTTGCCTTAAAAGCTTGCCTCCGACAACGCCTCCAGTGAATTACAAAAAGATTTAAAACGTCTGCTAAATTTTTCGTCCATATTGCTTAATATCCTCCAATAACAATTCATTCCTGCAAGTATCCATATTTAATAAATCCACGCTGTAAAGTGTCGGCAGTTCTTCTATTTTTTCAACAAGTTCGTCAAAACATTCCACTCCTGACACCGCTATATCAATATCACTGCGTTCTCTGGCTGTCCCCTTTGCCCTTGAACCATATAAAATCACTTCATCTGCCTGAAAATCCCTGCACAGCTTTGAAACCTCACATATCACTTCATCTGCTTTCATCAAAATCACCTGCCCGACATTCTTATATCCTAAAACATGTACTGTATCTTTAATATATATTATCAAAAAAAATCAATTCCGTATAGCAGAAATAATAACAAGCGGTCAGTCAAGTCAAGTGACAACGGTGAACTGACCGCTTGTTATTATTTACCATTATTTACATATTCCGCAGTTCCTCCCGGCTCCCTATCTCCAGTTTTTCAAAAATATGCTGCATATGTTTTTTGACTGTCGTTTCGGAAATGACCAGTTCTTCTGCAATTTCCTTATTAGAGCGCCCGGAACATGCCAGTCTTGCGACCTCTGCCTCCCTCTGGGTCAGTCCTTTGTTACGGAACGCATAATAAATCTGTTCTGCCGTTTTATCCCGCTTATCCGTATTTTGTCCGATACCGCTTTCATATCTACCGGCTGTCGATTCCTTTACCTCTATGGCACTTTCTTTTAAGACCTCCTTTTGTGCATATTCTTTTTGTATATTTTTCATATTCTTTTCTTGTAGGACACTGCCCTCTTGTTCACAATCCTCCCGTATACTTTCACTTTCCTCCGTCATATCTCCCGCCGGTTCATCTTCCTCCGCCGGCTTTTCGGGCTTTAAAAGGATATATAATATCAGGCTGTACAGCAGCGGACGGCAGTTCAGTGCAATATCCGCGAGCAGATTTTCATAGCCCTTCGGCTGGTTTAAGCGGGCAAATAAAAACAAAAACGTTGCAATATATCCCGCTGTAATAATATTTTTACAGACCATATCCCGCCACGAGCTGCGGCTTTCCGCGTTGAATACTGCCGGTACTGAAAACAGCAAACTGCCGGAAAACACTGCTGCCAGCGCTTTCCAGTCCAGCAGCAGTCCGATTTTAAATCCTGACAAATATGCCACCAGCAACACATACAGTATCACTGTTGTAAATTTCACAATGAATTTTTTCATACGAATCCTCATTTCGCAGGCATTTTTGCTACTTCTGTATGTATTCAATCTTTTTACGCTGTAATACTGCTGATACCGGCAGTAACAGCAGGCTGAATACCAATGCATACATCAATGGAAGAATTGCAACTGCAAAATTATTGCCAAAAACCTGCATATATTCCTGCGCACTGTACTGCACGGCATCCGGCATAACCTGTACAACAACCACAAATGAAAACAGACTGATAAATACACCTGCATAAATCAGCAGCTTTTGAACCAGCTTTACTGCTTCAATACTTTTATTCAGCTGTAATAATGTAACTTCCGAATTCTTTTGCATAGAGATTGCAAGCCCTTTGCCAAAATCTTTTGCAAATCCCGAAATGCATACAGCCGGAATTACAAGCAGTGCCAAAAAAATGAGTCCCGGCAGGTCTATAAAATATCCAATCATGCTAAAAGACCCCTGACTTAAAAATACCATACAAAAAATTGCTGCAACAACTGAAAGAACAGATACAACTGTAACCATAACTTTCTCCTTTCTGCCGCTTCCTGCGGCGGTTGATTTATTTTGTTTACACCTTTTATTTATCAAATCCGGCTGAAAATGAAAATACTACCATAGACGAATCCTGGTAGTATTTTTAGTAGTATCTTTATTTTTTGCCTATTTTAAGCCTTTTTTCATGCGTTCAATCTCCGCATCCAGTGAATCCTGTGTTGAATCTTCACCGGCTGCATCTTTCTTTTTCCCCTTGTGCTTTTCTTCCTTATACGCATCAGAAAATAATACCTTTGCAACAAATCCTGCTCCGCCAAAAATCAGCACGAGCATAATAACCCATTCATACATTGATATTGAAACCATGTAAATATTTGTATTTAAAATAATGGATGCTACAATCAAAATGACACTCAATGCCGTAAACAACTTCGATGCAAAAGAGGCTCCGCTTGCGAACATCCATATAATACCGATAATAAACGGAATCATAATCATCCCCGAATTCAGACGGACACCACCAAGCATAATTGTTCCGCCGTAACCGAACCAGCCGGACGATACAACCACTTTCTGGGATAAAATAAACAACCCCACAATCAACATAACAACTCCGGCTACAAACTGTTTTAATTCATTTTTTGCACTTTTCATACACTACCCCTTTTCTCCTTTGAAATTTTACTCCGTATCCTGTTCTTTTACTTTACCGGATTCTTTTTTCTATGGTAAACCATCAGCGTTACCCCAAGCGCCACGATAAAAACGGAAATAAACTGGGAGGTGGACAAAAATCCGACCGCCCCGCGGTAATCATTTCTTAAAAACTCAATCAGAAATCTTCCGATACCGTACAGCAGTAAATAAATACTGCCGATATCGCCTGTTATCAGCTTTTTCTGCTGATATAAAAAACGGTGTGCAATCCATATCAGGATTGCGGCAATCAAAAAATCCCCTGCTGCTGAAAGAAGCTGTGTCGGAATAAGCTTTATGCCTGACGGCGCCATGCTGTCTGCGGGAAATGTAATACCCCATGCGGCGGTTGTTTCCCGTCCGTAACAGCAGCCTGCCAAAAAGCAGCCGATTCTGCCAAAGCCCTGTGCAAGTGCCACTTCCGGCATGATTAAATCAAAATACTCCAAAAATACGAGTTTTTTTACTTTGCAGTAAATCCACGCCGCAAGCACCCCCGCAATAATGCCGCCGTAAACAACAAAGCCCTCAGACCCCAAAACCGCAAGCGGGTCTTTTAAGAAATCCTTAAAGCTTACAATCACATACAAAATCTTTGCGCCTAAGAAGCCGCAGATAATCGCAAGAATTGCGATATCAATCACGGATTCGTCTTTCAACTCCAGCTTTTTTGCCCGCTTACAGCCAAGCACCAGCGCCAGAAGAAATCCCAGTCCAATCATAAAGCCATATCCGCGTACATGAAAATTTCCGATTTGAAACAAGTCGATTTTCATTGATGTTTCCTCTCTTTCCGGCTAGTCCATTGCCAAATCCTGTCTTGCTTTTTTCATGCGTTCTTCAAACTGCACATAAAAATCGCGTTCGTCATACGGCAGTGCAAAGAAGCTTTTTAAAATATACATTGTTAAAATTCTGTTCTGCCCTTCATCCAGTCCCTGCTGTGCCGCCTGAATTTCCTTTAAAAAAGCATGCCATGTCACAAGAAATGCGTTATACGCTTCTAAATCCGGCGTATCCAGCCACTTTTTCACCTTGATTTTCGTGAGATTGTGCTTGTGGCACTCGTCCTTTTGCAGGATATACTGAAAATGTGTGTCGTCCTGCCAGTATCTTCCCAGCGGAAACAGCCGGCAGATACCCGGTCTTGCGCCGTGAATCCGGCAGCGCTGCTGTTCATTTAAAAATGTACAGGTTTCGTTTTCCCCTGCCATTTTCAGATTCGGTAGAATCACGCCGTCTACGACATTTAATGCCAGATGTTTCTCCACCAGACTTTCAAACGGCATCTGAAGCTGTCTTGTCAGACGGCAGATATCATACGGGTCTAACACAATCGAATCTCCCATGCCGTGACAGCATACGGAATTGCAGCCCTGACACTGATTCGTATCTGTCTTTACCATATCATTTTCACTATATAACTTTCCATCGGAAATTTCTTCCAGACTGCAGTTTCTAATCATTCTATTTTAACCTATCCAAACAGATTCTTTCTCAAATCGCTGATCTTTGTATGATATGTGGAAATGCTTTCTGAATCCGGTATGTAATTGTTTGGACCTTTCTTAAATACTATTTTTAACAAAATCGGTGTGATAATCGTTGTAATAACAACCACGATAACAACCGGTCCCATAAAGGCACTGCCCATCATGCCGAGTGCCGCACCTTTGCTGGCTACAATTAAGGCGACCTCGCCTCGTGAAATCATGCCGACACCGATGCGCTTACACTGATACGGCTTGTATCCGCATACCTTTGCACCGAGTCCGCAGCCAATAACTTTGGTCAACACCGCTACAATAACTAATACAACGGTAAATGCAATAATCGTTCCTGTCATATTCGGCAGTTCTACCTTCAGTCCGATACTTGCAAAAAATACCGGTGAGAGCAGTAAAAATGAAAGGGTGTCAAAACGGGACTGGATAAATTCAGAACGCTCTGTATTGGAAATAATCAGACCTGCAATATATGCACCTGTAATATCCGCAACACCAAACCACGCTTCTGCCACGTAAGACATTAAAAGGCAGAATACAAAAGCTATGATGGCATGTCTGTGACGTCCGCGGTCAGCGCTTTCAATCCATTTTTTATAAAACTTGTAAAATACAAAACCCACAACACCTGCAAATACAAAGAATAATACAACCTTTAACAGTACAACCGCTACATTCACCGATTCATCTGCAAGACTTGTAATAATTGTCAGAGCCACAATACCTAAAATATCATCAATAATGGCAGCCCCTAAAATCGCGTTGCCGGAATGAGTTTTTAATTTGCCCATTTCCTTTAAGGTTTCAACCGTAATGCTGACAGAAGTTGCCGTCAGTATAACGCCGATAAATGCATTCTGAAGCACAACGCTGCATGAGGCATCCGAATCAATAACACCCGGCTTGTTAAAGAAATATGCAACGGCAAATCCACCGATAATCGGCATGATAACGCCACAGAGTGCAATAACAAATGCAGCTTTTCCGCTCTTTTTCAGCTCTTTAATATCTGTTTCCAGTCCGGCGCAGAACATCAGTACGATAACGCCAAGCTCCGCTACATTACTTAAAAACTCCGTTTCCGTAAGCAGCCCCAGCATAGACGGTCCTAACAAAAGACCGGCAAGCAATGAGCCGACAACCTGCGGCATCTGTACACGCTTCGTCGCCAGCCCCAATACCTTTGTACAAAGCAGTATCACTGCCAAATCCAGTAAAAACTTGTAACTTTCCATCGTTACATCCTCCAAAAAATTTTCTTCCTATTATAAATGTATGTTAATAGCGATATAAACTTTATACTCCACTTACCGCCCAATGTCAACAAATTTCTCACAATGGCCGGTTTTGTGTATACACTTTTTTGAAGGCTGTCGGCAGTGCATATTCCTTTTCCAAAGCCTGCTCTGTTATCCACGTAAAATCCGAATCCGGGGCTGCTTTTCCACATTCGATAAGATAACTGTCCATATGCCACTCGATATGTGTGAAAATGTGGCACACCGGACTGCCTTTTTGTATCCGACAGTCCGTGATTCCACACTTTTCAAGCCACTTTTGAATTTGCGCTGTATCTGCTTTTCCCGAAAGATTCGGCAGTTCCCACATGCCACCAAGCAATCCGCTCTTGGCTCTTTTTTGCAGTGCCAGCCTGCCCGCATGTATCATTAAAAGCACGGTCTTTTCTTCGATTCTGCGCTGTGCTTTCTTTTTCTTTACGGGATACGCTGGCTGTGTGCCCGCTGCACAGGCACTGCATAAGCTTTGTAGCGGACATTCCGTGCATCGCGGTGTACCATTTGGCATGCAGACAACTGCGCCCAGTTCCATCAGGCTCTGGGTAAAGATACCGCACTTGTCCACAGGATAAATTTCCTGCAATGCCGCTGTGATTTCATTTTTAAATTTTGTATCGGAAATTTCTCTGGAATCTGCCGTCAGACGTGTCACCACGCGAAGCACGTTTCCGTCCACGGCAGCGTAAGGCTTATTCCATGCAATTGAAGCGACCGCTCCCGCCGTATACGCACCGATACCCGGCAGGGACAAAAGCTGTTCATATTCGTTTGGGAAAATGCCGTTATATTTTTCACAAATCTGCTGTGCGGCTTTCTGCATATTTCGCACCCTCGAATAATATCCAAGCCCCTCCCACATTTTTAAAAGCTCCTGCTCCGGTGCCGCGGCAAGTGCCGCCACATCCGGAAAACGCCGTAAAAAGCGCTCGTAATACGGAATCACCGTATCCACTCTTGTCTGCTGCAGCATAATTTCCGATACCCACACGCGGTAAGCATCGGTATTTTCACGCCACGGCAATACACGGGCATTTTTTTCATACCACGCAAGAAGCGGTTCTGTAATTTGTGACAGTTGTGTTAAATCAAGAGGCATAGTTACTGTTCTCCGTCCATTTTTTCGCGTACCTTCTGCGCCGAAGGAGTTGTTGCAAGCCCGCCTTCGCTCGTTTCCTTTAAACATGCCGGAAGCGCATTGCCGATACGGCGCATCGTATCAATGACTTCATCGGGTGCAATCGCACTGCAGACGCCCGCGAGTGCCATCTGCGCACTGGTGACAGCATTGACCGCACCGGCTGAATTTCTTTTAATACACGGCACTTCTACCAGTCCGCAGACCGGATCGCAGGTCAGCCCCAGCATATTTTTTAAGGCGAATGCCATGGCATTGACAATCTGTTCATCGTCGCCGCCCTGCAAATAGGCAAGCCCTGCCGCCGCCATGGCGCTTGCCGAACCGATTTCTGCCTGACAGCCGCCGGACGCGCCCGCAATGCTTGCATTTTCCGCAATCACCGCACCGATTCCCGCCGTCAGATACATCGCTTCCACCATTTTTTGTTCCTCTGCCCGGAAATATTCCTGATATGCCAGAAAAACTGCCGGAATCACGCCGCATGCACCGGCCGTCGGTGCAGCAACAATCCGCTTCATGCAGGCGTTGGACTCGCCCATTTTGACTGCCTTTTCCATGACAAGCCCAATGTATTCTCCCGCAATATTTTTTCCTGCCGCATTATAGCAATGCAGTTTTTCGCCGTCGCCGCCCGCCAGTCCACTTGCCGATTTTAAATCTTTATCATACGCGCTGTCTGCCTGCTTCATCGCTTCATACATCCGGTGCATCGTTTCAAAGGATTGCTCTTTTGTAACCTGCCGTTCTTCCATATCCGCCCGGCATACAACCTCCCACAAAGGTATCTGATATTCCTTTGCCAGATTTAATAAATCCTGAATTGAATGATAAATCATATACTCTCCATTCCGCATTGTTTTTTGTATACAGCTTTTATACAAGGCTCAGATACGTTACTTTTTTAATACCCGAAAGCTGTTCTAACCGGTGGACAATCTGCTCCGGCACTTCCTGGTCGCACTCCAGCACCATAACTGCATCGCCGCCGCGCGCCGAGCGGTACAGCTGCATGGTTGCGATATTAATGCGAGCTTTTGCAAGCATGGCAGTAACTTCCGTCACGTGTCCCGGCTGGTCGAGGTTATGCACGACTAACGTCGGATATTCGCCTGTGAAATTGGTCTGGATTCCGTCAATCTGTGCGATGTTGATTCTACCGCCGCCAATCGACTCTCCGATGACCTCTAACGTCCTTCCCGTTTCCCCGGTAAGATAAATCTGTGCGGAGTTCGGGTGGGCTTCCCGCAGCTGTGCCGTGCCGAAAGTAATTTCAATTCCTTTTTGTGCTGCAATTTTTAAGCTGTCCGGAATCCGTATATCGTCCGGTACCATGCCAAGAAGTCCTGCCACTAAGGCTTTCTGTGTTCCGTGTCCCTTTCCTGTCGCAAGAAATGAACCGTATAATAAAATCGCTGCTTTTTTCACCGGCTCTCCGAGCAATTTTCCCGAAATATAGCCGATTCTTACCGCTCCCGCCGTGTGGGAGCTGGACGGTCCGACCATGACCGGTCCGATGATGTCAAAAATGTTCATAAGATACTCCGTTTTTTATTCCATTTTTTTCTCAATTGCCTCAATAACGGTCTTTAATGCTTTGATTCTCGCATATTTTTTGTCATTGGACTCTAAAATGTGCCACGGCGCATAGACTGTATTGGTCTTTTGCAGCATTTCATTGACTGCTTCCTCATACAAATCCCATTTTTCACGGTTGCGCCAGTCCTCGTCTGTAATCTTCCAACGTTTTTCCGGTGTATTTTCACGTTCCTTAAAACGTGCAAGCTGTGTATCCTTATCAATCTGCACCCAGAATTTTACAATAACTGCATTCCAGTCTGCCAGCTCTTTTTCAAATTCATTAATTTCCACATAGGCTCTCTGCCAGTCATTTTCACTGCAAAAGCCCTCCAGCCGTTCAACCATGACACGGCCGTACCATGTTCTGTCAAATATCGCAACATGTCCGGTCTTTGGCAGTCTGTTCCAAAAACGCCACAGATAATGTCTTGCCTTTTCATGCGGTTCTGGACTTGCAATCGGGTGTACTTCATACCCCCTTGGGTCTAACGCTTCGGTAATACGCTTGATATTTCCACCCTTTCCTGCGGCATCCCAGCCTTCATAGGCAATGATAACCGGTATTTTTTTACGGTATAATTCATTGTGCAGTTCGCGCAGACGCTTTTGATACTGATTTAATAAAGTATCATATTCTTCCTCTGTCAAAGTCTTATCCAACGCCACGTCTGCCAGCTTTTCAATCGGTTTTAACGGAAATGCATTCTGTAACAGCGGCACTGCCAGCGTACTGTTTTGAAGTGCCGTGTCAATTCCCTGCACCAGCGTTTCCAAAATCTGTAACTGCGCCCACTTTTTATCTTTGGCATCTACCAGATACCACGGCGCGCTCGACTGGTTCGTATCGCACAGATACTGCTCATAAACATCCATGCATTTATCATAATGCTTATTCTGCCATACATCATGTTCACTGACTCTCCAGCTCGTATTTTTGTCATCCGCCAGCTTATCCAGCCGCTTTTTCTGCTCCTTTTCATCAATCTGGAAGAAAAACTTCATCAGCAGATAACCGTTGTCTGTAAGCTGTCTTTCAAAACGTTTGATACTTTCTATTTTCTTTTTATACTCCTGCTCGGATAATTCCCCGCGCAGCTTTTCCCTTGTCACTTCGCTCATCCATCCGCTGTCCATAAAGACGAATTTGCCCGCTTCCGGTATCTTTACAAAATGACGGTATAAGAACGGCTTGCGTGCTTCTTCTTCTGTCGGCTCATCCATAACTGCCACTTTAAAAAAGCGCGGGTCGATATTTTTAATAATCTTTCCAAGCACACTACCCTTGCCTGCCGCACCCCAGCCTTCTAACAGCACCAGCACCGGCAGTTTCTTTTCCTTCATCAGAATCTGCTGCTGTTCTAAGCGCGCACGCGCCTTCTTTAAACGCTGTTCCATTTCCTCTTTTGACGGTTGTTCCAATCGGTTCCAGTCCTTTAACATAAAATACCCCCGTTTCCGCCGCTTTGCGGCTTATCCTTTTATTTTACTTTTCATTATACTGTATCCTGCGATTTTTTCAATGTCCGGCTTTACCTAAGATATCTTCTGACATTGTAACACAAATACTCCGGAACTAATATAGGTTATTTTCTCCCAATTTCAACTTTTATATTGCTACATCCGTGCCATTTTGATAGACTATAATTTATCTAAAATCCTATAAATGATGTGCCTGACCGAATGTGATTCGGGTCTGCCCGTCATTTTAACAACCACATTTTATTAGGAGGAATTATGAATTTCTTAGAAGAACGCATTACAAAAGACGGTATTGTAAAAGAAGGAAATGTCTTAAAAGTAGACAGCTTCTTAAATCATCAGATGGACATTCAGCTGTTTGATGAAATCGGTGAAGAATTTAAGCGCCGTTTTGCAAACGAACATATTAACAAGATTCTGACGATTGAAGCTTCCGGTATCGGTATTGCCTGCATGGTAGCGCGCCATTTTGATGTTCCGGTCGTTTTCGCAAAGAAGTCAAAAAGCATTAACATTGAAGGTGAAATGTACGTTGCGGAAGTGGAATCCTTCACCCACAAATGCAAGAATCAGGTGATTGTTTCCAAGAAATTTTTAAGCCCGGACGACCACGTACTGATTATTGATGATTTTCTTGCAAACGGCTGTGCGTTACAGGGGCTTATTTCTATCGTAAATGAAGCAGACGCAACGGTCGAGGGTATCGGCATTGTCATTGAAAAAGGCTTCCAGTCCGGCGGACGCATTATCCGCAACCTCGGTTATCATCTGGAATCCCTTGCAATTGTAGACAGCATGGATGCCGCAACCGGTACAATTACTTTCCGCCAGGAATAAAACAGAAATAAAATACAAAACAACTTAATGTAAAAAGGCAGCGGCGGTAAAACGCACTGCCTGCAAATGGAGAATATCATGAACAAAAATACAACGACCTCAACGGAAAATCTGTATCATCTGAATGGTAAGATTTCCGTAAAACAAGCCATTCCTTTTGGCTTACAACACATACTGGCAATGTTTGTTGCCAATATCGCACCTATTTTTATCGTTGCCGCAGCCAGCGGGCTGTCCACAGCTGACAGCGCCTCTTTAATCCAGAGTGCCATGCTGATTGCCGGTATCGGTACTTTAATACAGCTTTTCCCGATTTTTAAAATCGGTTCGGGACTTCCGATTGTTATGGGTATCAGTTTTACGTTTGTATCCGTATTCTGCTACCTCGGACCAACCTACGGCTATAATGCAATTGTCGGCGCGGTATTGGTCGGCGGTATTATTGAAGGTATCTTAGGACTTCTTGCAAAATACTGGCTCCGCCTGATTACACCGATTGTTGCCGCAACCGTTGTAACCGCTATCGGATTTTCTTTATTATCCGTCGGTGCGGCTTCCTTTGGCGGCGGCAGCGGCAGTGAAACCTTCGGTTCTGCCACGAACTGGATTCTCGGTACATTTACACTGCTTTGCTGTATCCTTTTTAATATTTTTGCAAAATCATATTTCAAGCAGTTGTCCGTTTTATTCGGACTGATTATGGGCTATATTGCGGCTGTGATTCTAGGTGCGGTGGATTTTTCTTCTCTGGAAGGCACTTCTATCATTGCATTTCCACAGTTACTGCCGTTTAAACCGGAATTTAACATAAACGCTATTATTTCTGTTACTTTAATTTTCCTTGTATCAGCAACAGAAACGATTGGTGATACCTCCGCCCTTGCCGCCGCCGGTTTAAACCGCGAAGCGACTTTAAAGGAAACCTCCGGTTCTATTGCCTGTGACGGTTTTATCAGTGCATTGTCTTCTGTTTTTGGCTGTCTGCCGATTACGTCATTCAGCCAGAATGTCGGACTGGTTGCCATGACAAAAGTTGTCAACCGCTATGCGATTGGCGCCGGTGCCGTGATTATGATTTTAGCCGGAATTTTCCCGTTTTTCGGTTCACTGCTTGCGACACTGCCGGATGCGGTTCTTGGCGGCTGTACACTGATGATGTTTGGTAACATCGTTATCAGCGGACTTCAGATGATTGGAAAATGTGGTTTCTCCCAGAGAAATATCACCATTGCCGCACTTTCTTTAAGTATCGGCATCGGTTTTACACAGGTTCCTGAAATTTTTGATATTTTTCCACAGATTGTAAAGACGGTCTTCGCCGAAAACTGCGTTGCTGTTGTTTTCCTCGTTGCCATTCTTTTAAATTTGGTTTTACCGAAAAACATGGAAGCCGCACCTGCCGCTTCTGATGAATCTGCTGACGCATAAGCAGACTAATGTACTTATTAAAATAAGCCGCAAAGCGCTTTATACCCACCCATAAAATCAGACATTCAGGCCTGAATCTGACGATTTATAGGCGGTATATACATACTTTGCGGCTTATTTTTGCTTTACCGATTTCATTATTCTTTCGATATTTTTCTGCTATATCCTGTTTTTTTGTGCCGTCCGGTATGCCACCGGCGGCTGCTGGCTCTGATGCTCTCCAATCATCTTTTCCATCCAGATCATGTCATACCAACGGTTAAATTTATATCCGCACCGGTGAAATGTGCCGACTGTCTGAAATCCCAGATGTGCATGAAACTGCTCGCTGTTCTTATCCAAATATTCGTCTTCCGTCTGCGGATATCCGATACACGCATACAGGTTGGTGATTCCCATTTGCTTTAAACACTCTGTTAAAGCGGCGTATAGCTGTTTTCCCAGTCCACATTTCTTCGCGGCATGGTCTACATAAATAGACAATTCACACGCCCAGTCATATGCCGCGCGCTCCTTAAATGGTCCTGCATAGGCATATCCGTATACCCTTCCCTCTTTTTCAATGACAAGATACGGATACTTCTGCATAGTCTTCCTCATGCGCTGTTTGAATTCTTCCTTGGACGGCACATCATATTCAAATGTAATCGCCGTATTTTTCACATAATACGCATAGATTTCAAGTATCCGCTGTGTATCCTCTATTTTTGCATCTCTTACTGTATATGCTGTCATGTTTATTTCTCCCTGTGTTGTGTTATTGCTGTTAAAAATTCCATGAGCTGTCACAACTCTGCTCTCACACGTTGTCACACTCTTCTTTCTGTCACTGCTTCCGGGGCTCTCGCCCCGGATTTCTTACTCTATTCCTCCAACCATTTCATGGTCAGCTACAAATCGCACCATATGCTCATCTATCAGCCGTCTCTGCTGTTGATATGCGTACATCAGTGTTTTCTCGCAGATTCTGTTGATCATCCGTGGTATGCCTGCGGATACCTTGAAGATTTCATCTTCTGCTCCACTGGTGAACAGATCCTGTTTCACTCCTGCATACGCCATATGTGCCGCGATATATTTGCCAGTTTCTGCCCTGTCCAGGCGGTTCAACACGATATTCATATCGATTCTCTGTCGGATAGCTGCGTAGCTCTGCAGCCTTAGCTTCTGATCCCACAACTCTGTCTGTCCTACCAGTATCAGACTCATGGGGCTGGCTGAATCAAACCTGTAATTCAAGAGGAAACGAAATTCTTCCAAAGTTTCCTTCCCCAGCAGATGGGCTTCATCCAGTACAAACACCACTTTCTTTTTCTGGACGGTCCTGACAGTTTCGATTTCCTTCTGCAGCTGCCTCTTTGAATCTCCCCGGTAGAACCTTGCCTCCAGTCCCATCTGGTCAAGAAGTCCTGCATACAGCCACCTCGGTGTCAGCTTCGAATCAGACAGATACAGCAGCATATATTTATCCTTTGGGAGTCTGCTTTCAAACATCCGGATAAGCGTTGATTTTCCACATCCCGGATCCGCAATAACTACCGCAAACAACTGCCTGTCTGCCACGTATGTCAGTCTCCCCAGGGCATCTTCTATCTGCCTCGAACCATACAGCCTGTCTGCCGGAATATCTCTTGTAAACGGCGTATGCATCAGCTCAAAGAATTCCTCATACATGGCTGCCACCTGCCTTTCCATAATCACCAAAAGAAAGGGCATTTGCTATCAGCCTGTGATCCTCTTTGTATTTCTTTTCCAGAGCATCCAGAAATCTGGATGTTTCCGGTATCTTGTCCGTCATTCCAACCGGTACATCCACCGTTTTATCACAGAAAGCTCCGATACTTACCCGGTGTGCCATGATTGGTTTCATGTCCTGATACACAACCTTTATAGTCTCTGTATTCATGGGGTCATAGGCGATTTCCACCTCTGCATTGGCAAGGGCTGTACTGGCCTCATATTTGACATCTCCAAAGGAAAAACAGCCTGCATTATCCAGTTTTCTTGTCTCATGATGCAGAAATGCTTCACTTACCACTGTGGCATCCAGAAAGATTAGCCCCCGGGTATCCCTGTTAAACTCCTGCATGGGAGAAATTCCTTCCGCCGGCACCTTTACCCCATGGGATTCATAATACTCACGAATCCCGTCATGAGCTTCCTTCTGGTAATCCTGCTCCAGAAAATACTTCCATTTCTGATTCAGTTCCTCCAGGGAATGCACCTTCGCCACCCTTACTTCCGCGATGAACCGGTCCACCTTCTGGTGAAATTTTTCTATTTTTCCTTTGGACTGACAGGCTCTTGGTTTTGCATGAAGAACGCGGATTCCTAACCTTGCAAGGGCTGTGTGAAGCTGGTTTGTGGTGTACTGTGTCCCGTTATCGAGATAGCAGGCATCACATTTTCCCTGTTTTAAGATTGCCTTATGAAAGGTATCCTCCACTATTTCCTGATGCTGGTTATCATAAAACTCTGACTGTATAATGAACCTCGAATGGTCATCTATCAGCGATGACAGGTATGTTTTTATCAGCGTTCCGTCATTCAGTATAATGGTCTCATAAATTAAGACACTTTTTCGGACAGATTTTAATGAATCTGATATACTACAATCAGTATGAAAGAGAGGATTCAAAATCATGTCCAGACAAAGAAGAAATTTTAGCGCAAAATTCAAATCAGACCTTGTTATCGAACTGTTAAAGGGTGAGAAGGATATCAATACCCTGGCAGTTGAAAATAATATTCAGCCAAATCTGCTCCGAAATTGGAAGAAGGAATTTCTTGACAATGCGTCAGTTGTATTTGACGACAAGCGTGAGGAAAATCTTAAGGAAAAGCTTGCCGAAGAACGCAAGGAAAAATCGGAGTATGCCAAAAAAGTCGGTCAGTTAACCATGCAGGTTGACTGGCTCAAAAAAAATCTGAAGAAATTTGTGGACCTGACTACGAGAGTAAATTTAGTCCAAAACCTTTTGACGACTAAGGAATTACCCGTTTCTGTCGGAGCAAAGCTGCTTGATATCAACCGTACAAGCATTTACTACAAGGGAACCCCTGTATCAGAAGGCGAACTTGCCTGCAAAGAGATTATTGATCATCTTCATACCGATAACCCGGCATGGGGTGCAAAACAGATGTCCGCACAGCTGAAAGCACGTGGTTATCATGTCGGTCGACGCAAAACCAGACATTACATGAATGAAATGGATATTTATCCAATCTATCCCAAGATGAATCTTTCCAAACGGATGCAACATGCCAAGGTATGTCCTTATTTCCTTAGAAATGCCGTCATAGACAAGCCAAATCAGGCATGGTCTATTGATATTACATATATTCCGATCAAGCGCGGCTTTTTATATCTGACAGCTGTTATCGACTGGTACAGCCGTTGTATTGTCGGCTGGGAAGTTGATGATACGCTCGATACCAGAATGGTCGTCAATGCTTTGAAAAAAGCATTTAAGGTGGCAAAACCACAGATACTGAATTCTGACCAAGGATGTCAGTTTACAAGTCAGCAATACATTGATTTCGTAAAAGAAAACGGCATCCGCCAAAGCATGGATGGAAAAAGCCGCTGGGCGGACAATATCATGATTGAGCGCTGGTTTCGTAGCTTCAAGTATGAAGAAGTCTATCTGACACAATATAATAACATCAAAGAAGCCAGAGCTGCCATTGGACAGTATATTCACACCTACAACTTTGAGCGGCGTCACTCCGCACTTGACTATCAGACACCGGCTGAATGCTATTATCCGGCAATGCTGTTGCCATATGTAGCTTAGCATAGAATGGTTCAGGGGAGAGTTCCACTATCCTTCCCATGTTCCTTGTAACTTATCCACAATATCAGTTCATTATAAAAATCTTAGATTTTTGTCTTGACAACTGAGCCACTATAAGTTTGGCTTGCGACACCATTCTTAATATATCACAGGAGGTTTTTTATTGATATCCTCACCGTTTCCAACTATTCCATTCTCCCCAGCATAGCTGGGGGATTAGACTTTTCATTTATATTCTAGCACCAATTTATATTTAGACATGTATCGTTCCATTCTCTCTTAATACTATATCTTTAATTACAGTTGCCACTATTGTAGGATATACCCTCGACGTTTCTTCTGAGACTTCCCAAATTTTTCCGCCCTCATCAACGTCAGCTCCATGATCAGCAGCGTTTCTAACTTGTCCAATATAATCAATCATTCCCCTATGTTTTTTTGATAATACATTCCCTAACGCCAAACTTTTTTGAAGTATTCCATTTTTACCAACTAATGACACACTATGTTCATCCGCAATTTGTTGTAGAAAAGATTCGAAAGCATTCCCCGAGTATAAAATAATAGTTTTTCCTTCTGTTAATTCATTTTGTACCTTGCTAAATGCATCCGAGAGGGGAGTATACACTTTATCGGCATCTATGTAATTATATGTGCTTTCTCCCAATAACGTTTTCAAAGCATTATCATCATTTGCTTTAGATTTTAACACAACATCTAAAATTTCCAGATACGTCACTTGGTCATCATTCAAAACAAATTGATTAGCGCCATCACTTATCATCGCCTTAGCATACGTAGCTATATTAGTAATTGTATTCTTAATATCCCTATATGTTGTTGTCATACCATATAAGACTTTCAATTGCTTACAAGCCAAATCTATCGATTGTGTAAATATATATCTATCCTTAAATGATTTAAACGGTTTATATTGCTCTAATATAAACCTCATAATTGTGGCCTTTTGTAAATCATTTCGTGCAGAAACCAGCAAATGTGATAGTAATGAATCACTTTTATACGATTGTGAAGTACTATCAAAATACAAGAGTTCCATATTAACAGCCATTTTTATCGCATTCTGTGCCTGTTGTTCTGATATATCTGCGAATTCACTAATATATTGTATATCACAAATATCTTTTCCTGCCAAAGCAGCGTCAACAACACTAACAATATCCTCAGCTGTGGTAAGAACTATTTCATATTGCATAATTCCACCTACTCTCTATTCATTAATTGAATTTAATAATTGCTTGATTTTTTCACTAAGTTCATCTAACTGATCAACCGATGCATCGATATTTATATTTATATTTACAACAGTACCATTTTTTATCTTCTTATCATCATATATTTTTACAATTTGCTCGGTGTCTTTAATTTGATTATTTTGTTCTATTTCTTCATTTGTATCAATAACATTTTCTTTTTCAACGGCCAAGATTTTTCCATCTTCTTCCCTAACCATTCCTGCATCCTTAAAAATTTCTATAATTGTATTTGCACCAACTTTTGATGCACTTGTAGTCGACCCCGCTGAATACAAAATATGATTAATGAGTGCTGTCTTATCCATACCATTTCTAATCTTAATAGCAGACATCATTCTTGTGAGAAACTCATTATTTTCAATCAACATTTTCCATATTTTTTGTACTTCTTCTCTTATATTTAGAGAATATGCCCTTCCTAAAGAAAAGCACTCACTAGTAGGTGTTTTCTTAGCGCCCTCCATCAACAATTGCATTTGTAATAAGAAGCCATTATTTCGGCTAACAATTGTCCTATCAATTCCTGATGCTTGGGCAATTGCATCTAATGGTTGAGCTTGCCCTTCTTTTCCACTTGAATATGCCTTAATTATTTTTATTATTTCTTCATATGAAGAACCTGGTAACTTAAAATTATCTGCCATCTTTTATCTTCCTTTCATAACACAATTTAATATTTATTGCTTTAACATTAATTTTACTACCGACTTTATACTTTATACTTCAATTCTATTATTTATCTCATATATCCATCCGACATCACCTCCTTCAAACAATTCTATAAACCTTCCAAAATTGCTACCTCCTGTAATTGTATCGATTGTCTCCAATTTTTTCACTCGTCGGCTCATATCTTTGTAATTCTTCACAGTAACATGTTCCATAACTTTCTGAATCTGGTCTGCTCTACCTTTGTAATTCTCTACTCCGGTATATTTCTTTATCAAAGGAGCATTCACTGGTTTTGCTGGAGATTTCAGATTTTCATCGGTCCAATGTTTAGATATAATCTGCATCGTACATGGATTACCAAATATAATCACTTCATTCGCTGCACTATCCACACCATGAAATTCATTAATTTTGCGTTTAATGTCCTCATACTGCTCGTGGGGCTTCTTCTCTGTATCACAAAATACAAGTACAAGTTCATCTGCTCCATTTTGATATCGGTCCTGATACCTCGCCGGGATATTACCATTTCCACCGGCATTGACCAATGAAATATCATATTGCTCATTCCATACTTTTAAATTTTTTAATCGATTTAGATACTCATATTCCTCATTACCTTCACAGATAATACAGATTTTATGGTTATCCAAAAACTTAGGGAGCTTATTTGGCATCGGCATCATCCCCCTTTACACCACTTTTAATACTAAGCAATGAGTTAATCAATTCAGGATCAGGCAAAGCTCCAAGCGCACCTTTCCGATATTTTTCCATAACATCTGTCGTATCTCGTACGCCCTGCTGTGCTGTAAAATCTGCAAGTGAATATACATACACACCTTCTTCATCCTTATGAACAAACCAAATCTGCTCCTTTCGAAACATTCTCTTGCAATCCATAAGATTTATATCATGTACTGTAAATATCATCTGTGCACTTGTATTTAATTCATTATTAAACATCGCAACAATCGCCCTGGTAAGCTTAAAATGAATACTGCTATCCAACTCATCCACGACTAAAATCCTGCCTTGTTCAAGTGCTTCAATTACATAGCTGGCAATAGCTGCAATCTTCTTTGTTCCTGTGGAGTCAAACATCATACTTGGCACATGGACACCCTTATAAGTAGAAACCAATCTGATTTGATCCATAATGTTCTCTGGAATATCAAGCACTTTCTCATCTGGCTTTTCGTCACCTTCACCAGTTTTCAGCTGTATCTTATCCATATCCACATATTCAAAATTATCCATATATAAGTCAGCATTTTTTATGAACTCAACAACCTTTTGCTGTAACTGATTCTTATTCTTCATTAGTTCAATCGTGTGCTGCATAGGTATGTTATTCATATTGATGATATCAATTTTTTCTGCAAATCCGACAAGAATCTGCTTCATCTCGTTGATATGTTCGAATTTACTTGAATCTACCACATAGCATAACAAATTATTCTTCGATACAACAGAAATCATAGTCTGAACAGATTCATCAATACACTCGTATGCTTCACTAACAGTATCCTTTTTCAACCAACAAACTTCCTTTTCGTTGTTGTACTGATCTTTAAATATCTCCGAAAATGACTCATATATATATTCTTCTTTTTCTGCGTCGTACTTAAAATCATAAGAGAACTTTCTTCCAGATGCCATAAATGTAACACCTAACTCGCATACATCACTATCAGTAAAAATATTCGGCATCAGTCCATTCTTCTTATTTAAAAGTACATTTCTTATTGCCCTAATGCACTTGATTAGACATGTTTTACCGGCATTGTTTGGTCCATATATTCCTATCGTTTTAAGGACATTAAAATTATTCTCTTTGTGAACATTTGCTCCAAATTTTTTATTTCGCATATCTGCTTTCATTGAAAATGTAATATCATCCTCAAATGCATAACAGTTTTTTGCTCTTACCTCTATAATCATGGCTCATTCCTCCAAGTCACTTTTTCTATTTACTTATCATTATTATATCATCAAATATTTTTTATGCAACTTTTTTTCATAAAAAATATTCAGTTTTATAAATTTAACAATATATCATATAGCAAAAAGGCAGCCTTTCGACTGCCCCAAATCACACATACACCACCTCTCTCACCACAACCGCCTCCGCACAAGCAATAATATTATTCATCTTCCCTACCCACAGCATCTGATTCTCAGCTTTTAACTGCTCTGTCACGCCTTGTTTCTCCTTCATCTTTTCCACAATCTGGTGCTAGAATATAAATAGTACAAGCCAAAATGAGAAATTCCAAATACACATAAGCATGGTACAATAGAGATATGCTGAAGGAGGATCTCATATGGCAACGCAACATGACAAACAATTTAAACTTGATGCAATCCAGTATTATCAAGATCATAAAGATCTCGGTGTACGTGGATGTGCTGAAAATCTTGGCATCGGATACAGCACACTAACAAAGTGGCTGAAAGACTTCCGGGAATCAGGTGATATTCTTGCTTGGGGTTCTGGTAATTACGCATCCGATGAGCAGAAGGAAATCGCTCGTCTCAGACGTGAATTACGTGATGCCCAAGATGCTCTTGATGTATTAAAAAAAGCAATCAACATTCTGGGAAAATGACGGAAGTCATTTATCTCAAAGTATCTGAAAAGACGGAAGCTGCCAAAAAGGCTGGACGCCGGGTTTCCGTCTCCGGAATGTTGAAATTTTTAGGTGTCTCACGTTCAGGATGTGTAAGCGATGCTTCTTTTCCAACGAACAGTAACCCAGCAAGGAGCATAAGCGGTTCCTTTATACTACAATGCTGATTAAGGGTATACTAAACTCCTATCTTGCAGATATTGACAGACAGGCAACAGAAATGATGTTTAGATTGGTCGAGCAGATGGCTGATAAGGAGGGCTTGACTGAACAATTCAAAGCAGAAAACCCGATGTTGTGGGTTGGAAAAATGAACGAGATACAAGCAAGGACAAGAGAAATTCTTAACACAGAAATTATTTATACATAAACCAAAACTGCAGGGAAAACTCTCTGCCGCTTGTTCTTTTAAAGTTATAAATATTTCACTTTTCTATTGACATCCATAAGATAAAGTGATATATTTATAACATCGTAAGTGCGAAATATATAACACGGGAGAACAACAATATGAATAAGAAAGTATCCTTAAAAGAAATTGTCGGAACTAAAATTGTCTATGCTATCATCCTCACATCCTATTATTGGATGTGGGCAAGAACCGATTGGAAAGACTGGTATGAAATGATGCAATATGTACTTGGTGTCTTTCTCTTCTCTTTCTTTAGTGTACAAATGATCCGAATTTCAAAGTATAAAAAAGAAGGCATCGACGAGATGGCAGAACAAAACTTGAAACGATGCGATTCAATTTGCTTAAAACTTTTTGTTGGTGTAATGGTTGTAGTTGCTTTTGGTGCTGCCATTTTGGGTCATACGAATGTCGTCAGTACTGGATTTATTGGATGGACGATTGTGTTGTCGATTTTGGTTTTATCTATTATTCGTACAGTGATGTTTGTAGTTATGGATAGTAAGGGGGTATAATATGGCTCTCATTACCAAAATCAAAGAATATCGAGAGCGGGCAGGATATAGGCAAAGTGAACTCGCTGAGATGGTAGGCGCAAGGCGAGAAACCATTGTTCACCTTGAAAATGGCAGATATAATCCTTCCTTAAAGTTAGCTATGGATATAGCGAAAATATTCAATGTAACTGTCGAAGAATTGTTTGAATTTGTAGATAACGAAAAGTAAAGAAGTTTTTCGCAAAATAGTAGCGAGTCCCTCTTAGTTACCTGCTATATCATTCTGCTTAGTAATTTCTAAGAAAAATAAGAAGTAAGTTTAGATATTTATAGCTACACCCTGCAAGGCGCAAAAATCTTGCAGGGTGTTTTCTTATGCTCATATATATGTAAGACCGCAAGGCAGGTCGCCCTGCGGTGTTGATTTCCTATGTCATTATTATCTGTCCCTGTCTTGGGATTTCTTTCTCTGCTTCGGCTGAGAGTTCTGTTTGCCCTCTTCCTGAAGCTGTCTGAGCCTGTTACGCACACTTTGTCTTTCGGGCGGCCTGTGCTGTTTCTCGGCAGGTTTCTGTCCGTTCTTAACTGCCTGTTCCCATTCTGCAAGGTCTTGGTTATACTGTGTCACAATAGCCTCTGCTTTGCGGTAAGTTTTCATAAACGCCTGTACATCAGGATAGCCGTCATCTTTTAGAATATCGGGGATTTTATCCAGTTTTTCAGCAAGTTCGACTTCGGTCTGCTGTATCTGTTTTTCCAGAGCCTTACGCTCCTTGCCTTTGAAGATACCCGTTGTTTCTGCAAGCTGCTGTTGCAGATTCGGGAGTGTGACTTCCTGTATCTTCTTGATTACTTTTGCCTGTTTCTGTCCCTCTGTTGGTATCGTTTTAGGAGCAAATCGTTGCAAACAAATTTCTGGAACAACCTTTGATATGAATATTTGGATATAATTATCTCGAATTTACCATGAAATTAATTGTAACATCTTGAATTATCATACATAACATGATAATATCTAATTAAACAGAAAGCACCCACTCCAAAGGTGGATGCTCCGAGTTTAGGTTAATGAATGTCCTTAAGGACACCGCCTATCCTGTGGATCAGACAGGATAGGCATTTTTATTTTCGCTTGTTTCTCTTATCGAGAAAGGCAAGCAACGCTACAATCAAGCTACCAAAGGACATCAACAATGCTAATATCCCAATGAAAATCGAAATGATCTCATAAGCCGTCATCGGCGCCACCTCCCTTCCTATGTATTCCGTTAAACCGGTATCATAAACTCGGGAGGCTACCACCCTGTCATGGGTACTTTCCTTAGACGATATTGTACCATAAAAAATAAAATATCTGCAATATACAATCCCACAAAATCACCCTTCAAATGACTGATAAATATTAATCACTTAAAAAGCTTTTAATCTCCTCACTTATTCTTCCATACTCATAATCATGCACATAATGTGGGTAATCCAATTCTATGTACTTCCCAGACTCCACTTCTGAGATGTATTTTTCCTGTATCCTTCTCCATGTTTCTTTATCAAAACCAGTTCCACCAGTACCATCAGAAATAAAAAGCAGCATAGGAACCTGTGGTACTCCATTTTGAGCTACAATTATTGCATTATCCTTAACACTCTTCGCTTCATTTATCATTGTTACAGTTGCCGTTCTGTTATAAAAAATTGCTCTATACCTATTCTTTTCGTCATTAGTCAACGTTCCATGCTTTATAGCATCACTTTCCGCAAGTGTAGGAATTAGTCTGGTAATTCCTAAATCCGCTGCATATTGTCCAAGTTTCATTAGTGGAAGATTTATTTTCATATTCTCGTAATATTCTGGCACAGCCATATCCAAACCTATGATTGATTCAATTTCATCCGGATATTCTTGTGCCCAATAAAGGGCTTCAATTCCAGACATAGAATGCGGACATAAAACATATGGACCATCAATTCCTGCTTTATTCAAAGCTAATCTTGTTTCGGATAATATAGTCTGTATATTTCTGTCTTCATCAACAACATCACTATATCCATATCCAAATTTTTCAACGACAACAATTCTATAATCGTCACTCAACAACGAATATAAGGATTTAAAATCCAGAATGGGAGAGCATGTTCCAGCCCCCGATAAAAATACAAATGTTTTTGAACCGCTCCCTTCCATATATATGCTCATATTATTTCCATTTATATCAATAAGCTGTCCTAATGGCTCTCTCAATTTTTTCTCTGCCTTAAGTCTATACCTATGATAAACAAAGCAAATCAAAATTAAAATAACAATAATTGCTACTATCCATAATAACACCCGCAACATTGTTTTAGCTCTTTTTTTCATTATCTTTACATATCCCTCCTGAAATAAAAACGGCAATACAAATAATAATTACCTTACACACCAGTGAAACAAAGAGATTTCCACCAACTGAAATTTGCGATAACGAATTAATCAATGCATGTGTCATTACACATATCCATAAGCTCCTTGTTTTATTGTATAATGCAGATAAAATAAAACAGTTTGTCAAAAGTCCAAATAAAAAGCTACCTACATGAATTGATTGCATTGAACCTTCAATAAAAAAATAAAGGAAATGCCATATTCCCCAACAGACAAATGTCACACATGTCGAAAACACATAATTATGCCGTTCTTCAATAATTGGTTGAAACGTATATCTCCAACCTATTTCTTCAATCCCACCGAACAAAATTGCTTTTACAAATAATATCACCGGAATATACCACTTCTTTACTTGTAACATTCCACCCATTAATAGATAACTAAACTCTATACTCAAAAACATCAAAACAAGCAAGTAGCTGAAGACAGGTTGCTTTACGTTCACAAAATCAATTACAATCCTCTTAAAATTTATTTTCCGATATCGAACTGTAACAATACTCCCCCACATTGTAGAAGAGATTCCGCCAATTCCAATTGCTATCATCCCAACTACCGTTGTGTAATCCACGACCATCCCTATCCTACGCAATAGGAAAACTATAATCGCTATTACCGTAATTTGACCTATGCTTCCAGATAAATATAATCTAATCGCATTTTTTCTATCCACAGAATTATCAACGTCCTTCCTTATTTAGTCAAAATCTGTAAAACTCTTTCCAATTACTCCACCCACAAATAGAGCCAAACTAGAGCTATTCGATAAAACAAATGCCGGAAACCCGCATAAATACAGGCTTTCGGCATTTCTGTCCGTTATTCAAACTCGCAAAGTTTGGTTTGATGTAGGTTATTTTAATGTGGTTATCTATACTGTTTTGTATTGATAATCTATACTTTTTCCACACGTTATTTTTCGTTTCACATATTTTTAGTACCAATCCAGTACCATTGCATTTTTTCATTATTGTGTGTAGTTCAGGTGGCTTGCAGGTTTCTTTTACTACTCACAGAATAATTTTCTGTCGGTTTGCTTGTCCACCTATGGAAATTATAATCTACATCCAATATTTCTGCAAGAAAAAGTTTTGTGGTACTAATCGTTAGTACCACGATTGTTTTCTATGTACTGAGCAATATCAATTACCTTTGCAGGCTTTCTCTTAGTAGCAATCCCTAGTCGTTCCATGTCTAATTTAAAAAGTTCACTCGGATATCCATACGCATCAAATCCCTCTGGCTGGCAGATATCTCTGTTCAGATACTCACTAAGTTCCCATTGATACTTTGCTTCTTTCTCCAGCTTCTTACCAAAATACTGTGCATCCATTACCATTCTGTTAATGCCACCAACCGATTTCCTACCATGAGTTTTGGTTATAGTTGTATCGCCTGACATTTTAAAATACAGCCCTATCTGCTCCTCGGCATATCCCATTTCCTGCATCATGCCATGAATCACACTGCGGATATACATTGTATAGTAATTCCAGTTTCTTGGTTCAATATCTGTCATTGCTATTGTATAACGATTACTGGCATTTACAATAAACAAGACATTTCTTCCTTTTATTTTCGTCAAATGTGTGTCCCAGCAGAACACAAGTGAAGCACCTTTGCTTTCTTCAATCTTTGTTGTTTTTAGTCGATCTTGAACTGCTTTTGTTGCACCAATCTCCATATGTATCACCTGCTCATCTCAAGTATTCTTTTTACTTCATTCTGTAATTCATCACTAAAGTCTGATAAATCATTATATGTAATTACTTTCAGTCTAATAAGACGAACAATATCCCATATTACCTCTGATTTTTTCAGTTCCATGACAACTCCCGGATGACGTTTATCTTCTTTTATCCGTTTTTCAAGTTCCCAGAATTTCTCTGATGCAGGCTTTTTATCATCATTCAGAAAATTTGCATACTCTTTAACAAGACCTTCCATTTAATTTTCCTGCCAGCCTGATAATCTTTCTCGAAATAGCTTCCAATCTTTTTTACTTATGTCCATGATTTTGAACCTCCTCAGTCTCATGTTAGTCTCAACAAACGATTTCAAAAATGAGACTGTCTTGAGACTACAACTTTATAATTTACCTGCAAATCCCGATTTTATCGCATTTTGCTATATCATAGAGTCTCACTCAGTCTCAAATCTAGTGAGACTTCGTTGAGACTAACTTCGGAATATTCTTGAGTAAAAGTTTGGGTGTCACATTGAGTGCCATATTTACTGTCATTCACTTACTTAATTTTCCATTTACCACCATTATCTGGACCTTTTCGTTCTATGATACCTTTATCCTTTAATTCTGATATATATCTAGCAATTGTTCTATCTGTGACATCTAAGGCTATTCTTAATTCATCAATAGAAATATTCGGATTTTTGGAAATCATTTTTAGGATCTCACATGCTTTAGTAAGCTTCTTCTTAGAATACTCTGGCATTAACTGCTTCATTTTTTCTTCCGAAATTTCTATGACATTTTCTATGACATTTTCTATGACATTTTCATTCACCTGTGTTGCATAATTAGTGCCATAATTCAGATTATACAAAGTCAATGTAAAATCATCATTATCTGCATCAAAGACTGGCATCTTGGTCTCATCAAATTCTACTTGTCCCTCATAATCTGCCAATATCTTCTTAAATCCACTACCTCTACGCTCCATATATTTTAAACGGCTGAATATATCAGCTAATATCGGATTTCTTCGCTTTGACGGAATTTTCAATAGATTTTTCCCCTCAAGAGATATTCCACTTACCATTCCACCGGGTGAATATATTTCAATTCTATCATCGAACATATCTATATGAACTTCACTACCTATCTCCAGATAATTTCTATGAATCAATGCATTTACTACACCTTCAAGCACTGCTCTATCCGGATAATCAGGCATTTCAATTCTGCCGTCACCAACCTTACGCCATGCTTTCTTGGAATTATTTCTCACAAAATCAGTTCCTGCCTGCAACAATGTGACAAGACTGCCAGTATATTCCTTATCATCAAATGCATCCACTATTCCTGATGCTTTAGTAAGTCCATTCCATCTTGTACAAAACAATCTGGAATGACGTACCGGTGATTCATCTGCCAAAAGTGCTCCAGCATTCGTTAGATTTCCTTTTTCATCAATCAGCCCAAAAGATTCATAATCTGTATCTTCAAATGTATTCCCCGTTCTCTGTTTATATACTGATTTTAATTTTGTAAAGGACATATTATCAAAATCATATCTTGATTTCAGACTATCGTAACTTTCGCCGCTGCCACGAAGCACCAATTCTCTTAGCTGTGAAGGAGTTGCCGGAACACTTTCATTTCCTATACGCATAAACGCAATAAGTTGTCCATCACCTTCATAATAGTATGGTGTCTGCTGCCCTTTCATAACATCTACAATAACAAAAGTCTTGTCCCCATCTTTTTCAAACGAAAGCTTAAACTCTGGTATTGGATTCAAATGTATTTTTATTGCTTCGCTAATTTTCTCTGCATCACCTTCAGCATCTGCAAGCCCCACCAACTCATTATCATTCGATACACCAAATATCAACTTGCCACCAAAACAATTGGCAAATGCGCTGATACTCTTACACCAGCTTTTAGGTTTCTTCTCTTCAAGTGCAAGCTTTTTGTCGTAATCTGTGGTTTCACCGATTAGTTGCTTTATGTCCATAAATATCACTACCTTTCTGCCTTTGACTAATCTTGAGCTAAAATGAAATATTATTGGGATAAAAACCGTTGTATTGCAATAATATCTCAGACTAAAAATCTGATTTATTATGGAATACAGCAATCCTACATAAAAAACATCTACTCTTTTAAATTGCCAGCAACAATAATATTCTGAATATTTGTTTTCTCCGTGCTCTGTGCGAAAATCTTTTTTTGTAGCAGCTTATCTTTTTTCGAATTGTCGGTATAGTCAGAACTTAAATAAGCTCCTACAATGACATTAATTACATTAATGCAAGTGTTTTATAATTTGGATCAATGAATTCCTCTATATCATACTCTAGTAAAGTAAAATCTCTATTTCTGACTTTATTTTCATCAAGATAATAAATTGGCTTGTTCAATTCAGCAAAATAGTTCAACTCATATTTACACCAAACAGAATCAACTGAGTTATGTGTTTTTAAAAAAATAACGGCTTGTGATTGCTGCAATCTCAATTCTATTACTTTAAGAGTTGCTTCACATAAGAGATTTCTTTTCAAATAATCCGAATCATTTATCCAATCACAAAAAATATTCTTCCCAATAGAATTTTCATAAGTAATTATATTCTGAACAAGTTTACTGTTCCTACTACTATGCGATATAAAATAATCATATGATTTTATCTTCTGTTCTTTTCCGTTTTCTATTCTATATTCAAGTTCATCCGGATTATACGGAATAGAATATGTTTCATAAGGGTAAATTTTTTTTAAGTATTCCTTACGCTTTTTGCTCTTTGTATGAACCTGCATGTATTTTTGTCGTCTAAGTCTTGGTTGGTAATTAAAACTCTGCAAATGATAGAATGCAGTTTCTCTTAATTGTCTATTTAACTCAGTATCATTTAATTTAAAGAAAAAATTAATCACTTTGGAATTATATTATTTTTTCAACTCATGAATAATATATACCCTATCTTTTTGTGATGTATTCTTTCTTTCATACAATCCAATTAATTGTTCTAAAAAAGCTGGAGAAACCATTTGTGTTTTCGCTTTAGCGTTAGAAATTTTCGTATCGATCCGGGCTATTTTGTTTTTTCTTTCTCGCCATAAGATGTCTTCATTATTTTTCCAAACATTTTCATCAAAGCTACTACTGTAATTTCTCTTCGCCTGATCAGAAAGTAAATATTTGAACTTTCCATTATTTCGAATTAGTACTTCTTCAGATGGCATTTTATACCTCGCCTTACCAAATCTTTTAATTAAGTATTTATCCTTTTTGTCATAATACTGTTTCTTATATTCTACCGATTTCCATTCATGCGGATAATACTTTTTCAGAAGGTTAATGATATCGTCCTCATTATATGTACATGGCAATACTTTTTCTATTTTCTTTAACTGGTTATTCCACATAACATTAATATCAATAATTTCTCTATCATATATATGTTTTGTAACTCCTGACACAGAAAAAATCACCTCTACTTTTCAATTGATATTACATTTCCATGTATCAATATTCTCCCAACTATAACTTTATGCATTCTATTCTTGTGATATCATAAATTCGTTGAACAAACTAATAATTAGAAAACATTTCAACAAACTTCTTTACAAATTAAATAATCATCAATATTATATTGCCTTTCGCAAGCACTTTCTATATATGCACTATAATTATTGATGAAGTCACTCCATTTGACAGCTTTGATATAGTTAAATTCCCCATACCAAATCGTAGAACCCGTATCGCACGTCTTCTTATTTGCGTCTTTCAAATTAAATTTATTTTTTCTAATAATTGAAAATAACTTATCAGTATGATGCGTTGTGCACCCACTTTCACAACAATTCTTACTTTCCAAATAATAAGAATAAGAACCATATATATCTGGTAACACAACCGCTACCATTGCATTGCTCCTACTGGTAACAGCATCTCCATTCTTATTTTTTCGTGATACTTCTTTTAAAGAATACGAAATCTCCCATGGTATCCATTGGTCTTTCTCCGCTTTCCAACTTTCTTTCATTTCAGGTGATATGAATACCACAGTTACAGAACTATCATATATTCTATCTTTTAATTTTTTCCATATAGTTTCCTCAGACAAACTACTTAAATCTTCTCCTTCACTTTCACCTTTGTAGATATTATCAGAAGGATCTAATATTTCTTCAAACTTTGTAACATAATCTCGTACAGTTGAATTCTCGTAAATTGTCAAATTTTCAACTAGACTATCCGAAAACTTATATGAAACAAATATCTTTTTTCCTATAATATTTCCCTTCTTTCCACATTATTTACAAGAACAGTTCGATATTATTGTGCATATAAACGCCCAGTGCTCAAAGATAAATACAATTATAACAATCACTAAAGGTATTAAATAGAACCAACGCAATGTTTTTGACCACATAACTTTCCAAATTGATTCAACATTTTCAATTTTTCCATTAAATTTACCAGGATTTAATTGATACATCAGTTCTTTGTTATTTTGCGGTCTCTCTTCTAATACCCAATCATATATTTTTCTATATACTTTCTCTGTCCTGAGAAAAAAACCATCCAAATACCAAAAAATAAGATTCACCGCCACTAAAGCTATACACAATAAAAACATATTTACTTTTTCAGGAAGCAAGGCTAAAATGACAGCATAAATTGATACAAACCACCCTTTAATCATAAATGAATTTTGCGCCATTCTTGTTATACACGATTGTAATAAATCAATTTCTTTGTGAATTTCTTCAATTGAAATCTTTTTGTCATCTCTACTCATATCTTTTACCTCAAAACAAATTAATATTTAATATAACTTCTTGTTTCCTCTACCACATCTCCAAAATATTCGTTATACAATAAATCTAATGGGAACGGATAATCTCCGTCAAATTGTCTTTTCCATTTTTGTAAAATATCTTGATTTATCTTAATCAAATGTCGAGTAGGTGCATTGTATGATATTGTTAATGCTTCATTTGTATTACTATATCGATAGCTTTCACTAATGGAATGATATAATTCCGTATTATATCTATATAAGGCCAAAGGTTTCTTACGAATTATTTCACTACACACTAATTCTTGATAAATCCATGGAGAATATGTTAGATCAACACTCTTTGAATCACTATTAATGTGAATAGATTGCTCTGTGTTAATCAAAAAGACACTTTCGGCTTTATCAATCATTTTTTGAAGTGCAACACTCAACATTGTATTAACATGTTCAGAAACCTTTAAACACTTTTTATGATTATACAAATACCCCCCATTATCATCCGACCTCTTATTACTATAGTTTGAGTTAAGCATGTCCGCAATATGTCCAGCATAGCACCAAACGTTCGAATCAACGAAACACGTCAATCCAAAAGTATCGTTTAGCCATCCTGCAATTGCGTTTACTAATTCTGCGTCCTTACTTGAATGTGATAGAAAAATATCTGCCTCTACTTCCGGAAACCAATCTTTTTGTATTTTCGAACCATCAATAATATTATCATTTATATATTCATTCAATGCATTTTCTATACCCTTTCCTTGCGAATCAATATGTGCTTTCCCAATTTTTTGATATTCATAAAATGATTTCTGCTGTGAATTAAAAAATTGTTCATCAATTTCCAAATTAAAACCTGCAAACATACGTATCCTCCTTGTTCTCTTAGTGTTGAATTTAATTATATCACTCTGAGATTTAACAAAATGCATACTTACATCTATTTATAAAGAAAATAGCATATCTATTTGAAGCCCGATCCGTTAAATCCCATAAAATAATGTTGTCTCGTTAGAAAAAATTTATCAATCCCCCCAGCGTCCATTTTTAGATTACCATGCAGTATTCTTTTTCCGGAAAGATTAGTAGTAGTTATTTGCCTTTGCATTCAATATGATTTGATCTAATCTATTCATCCTATTATTTACAGATTCTATTCTGCATAATTATTATTCTAATTCAAAAACTTTTCTCATCAAATCTTCAGCACTTCCATAAAACAGAATCGACAACTTGCTCCAAATATCTCCTGGCATTGTAATTGTATCTGGCTGATTAGCAATAGGAACATAAACTATCTTTGCACCTTGCTCTACAATATATTCCAATTTTTCATATAAATTTGTTGTTTTTACAAGGTTTCCATTTACAGTCATACTTCCAAGAATTACAGTTTTGCTTTTTAATGGTTTCTTCAAGAAAACGGAAATCATACTTAAATAGAAAGCAGCACCAATCTCCTGATTTCCTCCTGACGTATTTTCATCTATGAGCTGTGTTGCAAATGTATTTTCTTCTATTATATTAGTGATTCCCATGTTGCCAGAATTTGATTTCACATAGTTATAAACATTTTTTATTGTTTCCTTTGTTTCAGCACTTGGTCTACCTGTAATCTGGTATGTTCCACCACCCACAATTAAATTAGTCTCAATCTTTACTGGGAACATTCTCTCATCTTTTGTAATTACAGTATAAACCTCACCAATATCCAATGGAGCAATCATACTGCCTGCACCATTAACCATTTCTTTAAGGAATATTTGCTTTGCCATTTGGCTTTCCTTATCTACATATCTAAAATTAGCACCAAAGAATTCAAGACCACCTCTTCTCTTTAGCTGTTCTTTTACTCTCATTCTTCCTTCCATAGCAAATTCAAGATACTCCTGAATTTCTTCCTTTGTTACATTCAAATTTGGGTGCAACAATTTAAGTAGACCTGACATAGTTTTCTTTATAGCTTTCGTATCACGGCCACTCAGACTACTATCCAATATAAAATACTGGTCCATAATATCTGCATATCCTCTTTTTCTAAAGTCATGCAAAATTTTGGAAAAGTAATCAGATATAAACCCATAATCAGATGAATAATTCTCAGTCTTCATTTTTGCCATTTCCCAACCTGGCAAATAATAATGGAATCTATCAATGATAGCCGGTGTTTGAAGTTCATCTGCAAGAGTCATAAATAAATTGCCACCTTGCTCCCATATTTGAAGAGGATTATCAATATTTCCTACAAATACCATTGAAGCCTTACCTTCAACTCTCATATTATTTCTTGCAAAATTTCCTGATTCCATATATGTTTGTAACATTGCTGGCCCCTGTGGGTCATCAAATTTAACATTTGCAACCTCATCAAATGCCACAACATCCCAAGTTCCTACAAGTCCTACCTCTTTCTTAGTGAGATTATAAAATAATACTGGAACTGTAGCTTTACCCCCTGCAACAAGCAAACTATAAGGAGATAATTCATTATATGTATATGACTTACCTGTTTCACGAGGTCCCAATTCAATAAGATTATAATTAGTTTCACAATGAGGAATTACTCTCAGTATAATTAATAATTTTTGTCTAAAATCAAACTTTTCAGGATTTAATCCTATACTATTGATAAGTAGATCCAACCACTCATCTCTTGTAAACTCGGCACGCTTTGCAATAAAATCATCCATTTCATCAGCAGAGACCTGCATTGGACTAAATTTGCCTATTATAACTGGATATTTTGAACTATCTTCATTTCTCTCAAGGCGTACTAATCCCCACATACCCCCTTCAAGCAAACCCTTGTATTTTCTTACCCATTCTTCATCAACAAGAATATCCTTAAGACCAGCTGTATTCAAAGAACCAATATACATATCCTTATTAAGGTCAACATCCACCATAAGCTTATCAATAATCACGATACTTCCATCTGACTTGATAGCATCCTTAATCTTATTCTTATCTTCTGGCATGATGTAATGCTTATTAAGGACATTCTTAACCTTATCAATTACCTCTTCATCAGATAGTCCCTGGTCTGAATACTGTGAAATAAGATATTCCAGAACATATACCGGCAATTTGATACTGGTTTTAAGACCATTGCTTATTCCCTTTCTTACTACTTGGTGGGGGAACACGCTTTTTATTTTTTCTTGTAATTCCATTCTTCACCCTCCCTAGAATATATCTAAATCCTTATCTATTACTCGTCCACCTTCTTTTTTAACAACGGTCTTTTCAGTATTATCTCCATTAGTAACCATGACCAAGAAATCTGTACCATTTTCATATTGGCGAACCGGAACATGCAGTTGATATTCCTCAACCTCAATCAATACATTAAATACAAGGTCTGTCCCACTCATAATATTACAAACATATCCTCTTGCACCTTTTATCTTTCCAGTAATCTCATTGTAAGCCGTTATCATTTCAAAAATAATATTTTGCTCTTTTTCAACATCTTCTTTTGCACCATGAATGATAAAGCTAGTGATCACATTCTCCTGGAAAGATATTCCACCATGATTATATTTGCCGGTTTCTTTCAAAGCATTTGAGGAATTGATAAAGCAAAGCTTTTTATTCCCCATCTCTAAATAATTTGCTCCATTAATAGAATCAATATAGAACATATCATTAGCATTTTCATTTTTATCCAGAATCAAGTATCTGCTCTTTTTCTTTTCACTTGTTATGCTCTTGTCTTGTACATCAATCTTCTTTTGAATATTAACAAATCCATGGTCTGATAAAAGTACCACATCATACTCTCTTCCAAGAGTATATCTAATAATCTTCTCTAAATTATTAATTGCCTCTGACATCTTTAATGCACTATCAAAATGATGCATATTAATATCAGCTTCATCAAAGAAATATATTACGCTCTGACAATAATCCTTTTGCAGCTTAAATTTATCAAAAGTAATAACCTTACATCCTAATTTTTTTTCAAGATTCTCTCTTCGCCATTCATAGATATAGAATTCAATCTTCCCATCTTTTTTTAGAACAAACGTATTTTTATCCGATAACTCTACCTTCTCATCTATAATAAAATAACTATTCATTCCTATTTCTGTTTCAGATGGTAATTCTCCTATCACATTTACATCTTCGATTTCATATCCATTAAATCGTTGGATAAGTTCCTTTGCCATTTCATATCTGAATCCATCCGCGAGAATAAATAGAGTTCTTCTATTAAATTTGCGAGAATCTATAAACTCACTTTGCTTTAAAACAGTTTTTTTGTCCTCCATGTATTGATTATAGTAATCACATAGACGACCATTCATCTTTGAAATAACACTATGATATTTTTGCTTTGTAGAAAGCATTAACTCATGCAATCCATCATTCAGGTAGAAATCTGGCACTAATGCCAATTTTTCATAATATGCTTCTACCCTTCTATACATAGAATCCATATTAGCAAATGTATTCTTATATTCACCAAACATAAATTCCAAATTATTATGAGCATATTGATGATTAATATTTTGTGAAAGTGCCTCTTCCAGTCTTTTCAACTCAAAGACATAAGCACCAATATTCTTCATCTCTTGAGTCCATAATTTTTCCTCATCAATATAAGAATCCAAATGATTACCTATGAATTTAATGAAAAATTTCGGAATGGCGTATGTTAGCCTTGATGGCTCAATGTTTTTATAAATATCATTCAGTTCTTCTATTGGATTAATGAGTTCATCTGCATTATCCATAATAAATCTTGCCATTGAAGCAATATCTGTTTCTGGTGCATCTATAAGATAATCATTATATGAAGCTCCACCATATTCTCCATATTCATTTTTTGAATATGTAATCATTACCTTTGGTAACAGGCAATCAAAACTAGAATAAGGAGTTATCGAAATCAATAATTCTCTTTTTACCAAGTCTACAGATAAAGAAAATAAGTCTAATGAAAGTAATTGCTCTCGTTTGATTTCTCCATTTAAAAACTGGATAAGTAATCCCTTGGATGAAACCCTTCTTCCACATAAATTCAAAAGAACTTCTCTTTTAACACATTCATCATCAATACTATCCTTGTAAGATAATGAGCTGCATATATTATTGAAGTTATATAAAAGAACTTTTTTCTGACCTGCTGAGAGAAGAATCTCACCTCTTATTTTTCCCTTTATTGACTGCACTTCATTGAACAGCATCTCTGATGTAATATCCAATCTTTTGGCCTTTCCAGACGCTACTAATCCACTTAACTCAATTTCTTTTTTTAAATAAATACATTGCACATTTTTATCAGCAAGCTTCCTTGTAAGTGTAATATTTGATGGATTGTTCATCAATCGAACTTCTTCTAACTCTTGAATATAATCCTCAAATACACCTTCTTCATCAATCAAGATTGTCGGTGACAATGTGCTATTTTTATTAATAATTTTCTTCAATATAGAAGCAACATTCATTGCCACCATCCTCCTCAATCAACTACTTTCCAATTTTCAAGTGTTTTTACACATTCCTCAAGAATAATTAAATCTTTTTCCAATTTTTTCATATCAAAATCTGATAAAGAAATATCTTGCATTTTCTCTTTTACACGCTGCAATTTAAATAAGTAAACTTCATCTGTTAATCTTCTTATTTCATTTTGCATTGAATATCTTTTATCTTCTTCATACTCTACTAAGAACTGCTCTGTTAACCAATAAACCTTTTCCTTTGTTTTACCTTTTCCACCCAAAATTTTTTCACTAATTAATGGCATTGCAGGACATATTACATCATACTTCACACCTTCGTTTCTAACACCATTTATAAGAAGTTCCTTAATTGATGCCCCCATGATACTTTCTATTTCTTCTACCACATCCTTTGAACTATCAAAATAATTTTCAATTTCTTTAATGATTAAATTACTTAGTTCATCTGTTTGATAAATTCTACATGGTCTCTCATTTATAATTTTTATTATCAAATACCTAATAAAATCTATAATACATTTACGGTATGAAGCAATCTTTGAAACATTCATATTTCTCAAAGAATCATACACATCTCTTGGTGATATATTAAGTTCCTCTGAAATTTCTATTATATTCATTGGAGATAGTTGTCTTCCCGTATCAGATTTCTTTCCATTCAAATAGTATTCTTTTATTTTTTTCAATGTTTCAACTTCTAATTTTCCAACAACTTTATAGTAACTTCCAAGTTCGTCCTCAATACGTTCTCTTTCATCATCACTTATTTTAAATAAACTATAAACCTCTTCTTCCAATTCAAGCTTATATTCATATTCCTCAACCATTGAATATTCAATAAAATCTATATACCTTTGGCATGTAGACTTAACTTCTCCTATCCAAAAATCCAACATTGCATTTTTTTTGAAATAATCTGAAAGAATATCATACTCTTTCCTATTTATAATTGCTTTTTGGATTGATAACGAAAGTTTTTCTATTTTATCCACTTGAGAAGCAGTACCAATAATCATTGGGATTTTTTTCACATCATTAGGAGTAGTATTATTTGTAGGATTAATTTGAAGAAGAAAATAATTCACTAATTTTGTTTTTAATATTCCCAAAAAATAATCTTCATATTTTTTATACTCATTTGTAAAGAATATTCCTGAACTTCCTTGAGTAAATAACACATTATCTGGAAGTTTTCTTACTTTAAATATTCTTCCTCCTAAATTATAAGAAAGCCCACCTCTAAAATAAAATTCTGAATTCTGCCAAAGGCATCCCGGATTATCCTTTATTCCACTTCCATCACCATCCCACAACACAACATCTTGGTAATCGCGTATATAAGATTCTCCATTAGTTTTTGAAATTAAAACGAATTTTTTCTGTTCTAATAATTGACTCGGTATATACCACTTTTTTTTCACAAAATTGTCCTCATTATCACCAATTTTTATGCCTACCCTACATTCAGCAATTAATGGATTTCCCAATCCTAAACACTTTTTTTCAGCATATAATTCTCTCAAATATTGAGGTAAATCTGTTAAAAAGACATAATCAGGATATTCATAAAATATTTTTTGTTTTATGGTAACTCCAACCCTACCACTTATTTCTTCTAATACTTTATATGCTTTTTTATTAATTTTTCTAGCATCTATATACGTTATCTCATTACGCTTTAAGTACTTTTTATCCAAAAAATACATTCCACAGCTTACATCAGCTTCAAATACACCATATCCTAGTTCAATCATTTTTCTTATGGATACATTATCTAAAAGCATCTTTCTCAAATATTTATATGAAACCAATGTCTTAAAAGTATCTGACGCAATAAATCCAATGAACCCATTATCGGTTGTAATGTTTATTACTCTTTCAATAAAAGCAGCCACAAAATTTCTCGAATTTTTGGGATAATATTTTTTTATAAAATCCTTAGTCTCTTGTGGCATATTTCTAGTATCAACAAATGGCGGATTCATCACGACAATATCAAATTTCTGTTTAAAAAATCTTACTGCATTATTATGATTAATTGCATTTCTGCTTGAAATTAATCTACCAATATCTTCAGATGTAAACTTCTTTTCACTTATGGTTTCAGGCGTATCAAATATGCTCATTTGATGGAATTCTTCTTCTGTCTCCCATGGATACAAAGAATTTGCCATTAGCACATTGACATTGAAAAGATTCAATTCATCTATTCTTGCTTTTACAGCATAAGATTTTGCTTTTATCCACAAATTTAAAGCCGTTATTTGCAAAGGCTCACGTTGTATATCTGCTCCATATATGTTATTCTCCAAAGCAGAAGTTACTATATTTTTTATAGTCCAATCTGGATGTTCATTTTTATATAATTCTATAATTGCATCTAAAGCGTAGACCAAGAAATTTCCCGCACCACAGGCAGGATCTAATATTTTAATCTTTTCTACAGGAATATTATTATTCCCCTTATAGTAATTAATTGAATTATCAACAATATATTTTACAACCCATCTTGGCGTATAGAATTCTCCAAATTCAGTTTGCTCCAAGTCCAACAATTCCAGAACTTTAGAAAAAATAAAATTAGCATATGAAATATCTCTATTTTCTTTTGCAACTTCAATATCATTAGCCTCTGTATCTACCCAATATTGATATATCCATCCCAAAAAATCATCCTCTTCATATTCTTCGTCCCCAATAGTTGAAACTTCATGCAAAATCACTCGCATGTCATCATAATCCGGTTGTATTAGATTGTATTCATATTCTTTAAAAAGTAGTGGAACCTCCTTAGCCATTTCTTTTGTCAACTTTTCCATTAAATATATAAATTGATAATACTCTAATTCTTCATCATCATTATCTCGATTAGCTAAAATTTCTATTGCTTCTGAATATTTATTAGCAAATTCATCAAACGCAATTGGTGCTACAGATGTAAAATCAGGAATGATTTCATTATAAATATCTGTTCCTATTATTGCGGCTAATAATGTTCTCATTATTCCTCTCTTTTCCATCAACTTAAAACAAATCAAAATATGCAAAAAAGTTCTTGCTGTATCATGAATATATTCAATAAATTTTTCTGATGAATTAATATTCCTTGCTTCAAACAGCGCAAGCATATTGGACTTAATTAATTCATCATACTCACTTAATGGTTTGTCTATTATAATTTTTCCTTCTTTATCAAATCCATATTTTTCAAACTTTCCTGAAATTCCCTTTACAATTTCTTCCCTTAAATTTGATACAATAGGTTTAAGTGTTGTCCTTGACATTATATCCTCCTACAACTGCAATGTAATTTTCTTTCCGTCCTTCAAATCCTTCTTTATCTGATCTTTGATTTCTTCAAAAACGGAATCCAAGAGATTAAGTCCATCTTCTCCATCAACATTGATTACTTTATTCTTTGGCATATATTCACCAATAGCTCTTGTAACACGTACTGGAACAGACTTCTTAGGTTGTTCTTTTGTTTCTGTCTTTCCTTCTGGTGTTTCTATAGGCGTTGGAATAGGAGCATCATCTTTAGGAGTATTATTCTCATCATTAAAAATATGTAACTTTGTAACCGCTTTTGCATATGAAGATTGCAATCTACCTTGCTTTTCTTTCAATTTCTCTAATGTTCCCAAACCTGTTGCATTAATCAAATCTTGAGAAATGACAACACTCTTCGCCTCGATAGATTCCAATTCAGCCAACACTTTCTTCTTTTGGTCATCATCAATATTAGACCACTCATCCATCTTCTGTATTTCTTGAACATATTCATCATATGTATTCTTATAATGGTCAAATGCGTGATTAAATGCTAAAACATAAAATTTTTTGAGGGCATCAAATTGCTTATTGTCACCTTCTATAAACTTTCTGCCTGCCTCAATTGCCTGCTCTTTATCTTTGCAATTACAAATTTCCATTAATGAAACAACTTTATATGAAACAGAGATATTAGTTGAATTATCAACAATAAACAATACTCTTCTAAATCTATCAATTATTGTTGCATCAGATACAAGACTATTAAATCCAACTATCGTGTCTTCAGCATCCTTTCTTCCCAAAATATCACTAGCAAGCCCATTAACATATGCCACATCATCCTTTATCCGCTGGGATACAATACTAGAGTATATATCAAGCTTTGCTCCTTTTATTTTATTCATAAGATTTTCGATGTTCTCTGCAACATCTTTTAGCTTTTGATTAACCATTATGTTATTATCAATAGTCTTAAGCAACTTGATTGCATCTCTAATTGACTCATCAGAAATATTAATCCTTGTCAATTTGCAGGCATCAAATACATCTCTTTTTCTTGATGTAAGAGGTCCCTTACTTCCAGTAAGTGCAGATACATCATCTGGTATAACAAAAGTTTTTCCTTCATGTGAAATCTTGATGTCACTATTTCTAAGTGCAAGTGCAACCATTATTTTTATAGTATCCAGTTCCCAACCATACTTGCCCTTAGAGAAATCATCTATTATAGTAGAACCATCTCTATCAAAACCATTATCCGGAAATGCTTTCAAGAATTCACTGTAATACCTGTTTGCAGTATTTACATTTCCACTAGCATCAATAAGGTCTAAATCCTTTAGATATGAACTCGTCATCTTCAATGAAGATGTCAAAATCTCTTTTGCAATAAACTTATCTACAGAGTCTCTTAAGTTCTTTCCAAAGAACATAGAGTATCTCTTCTTCAACATTTTTTCACATTCAGTATTAAGTCTTGAAGAAGGTTCTTTTGCAAAGTCCCTATTATCTTGACCATTATAAGAGATCACAGCGTTTTTAAAGCACTCATTAATCATGTTCTCAATTTTACCTGCAATTGCCGTGTCCCTTTTTGTCTCAATCTGAATTCTTAATTTCGCATCAATTCCAAAATCACCCTCACGCTCAAGAGCTTCATCCATCTGCAAAAAGAACTTGATTGCTTTTCCAAGCGCATCACCTTCATACTTCTTTTCAGGAATAATATATATTTTCTCTCTATCATTACTTGCTGCAAGAGCTTCATTCTTCTTTGTTTCAATATCATTCTCAAAAGGAATACATGTGTATGCATTAGGGAATTCACTGCTCTCATCTGACTTCTTTAAAACAAAAGCAATGCTCTTCTTTGTATCATTTATCTTACCTTCAACCAAATGCTTTCCATTCTTTAATGAAGCATTATAGATGTTATAGATATATTCATATGCCTTTTCTCTAATTGCGGTCTCTGTAATTGAAGTAATTCCTTTAATACGAGACCATACATCTGATTCCTTCTTTGTAATTGGTGTATATAGACCACCCTCATTATTTACATAGTTGTCTCTAACCAAAATATCAAGCCACTTAAGAAGCGTATCCTTGTTTGGAATTCTGTCTGAATATACAAATGGAAGGATAACTATATCTTTTACTCCCTCTGCCTTAACCTGGGAAAGTAATACGATAGCCTTTAAAACTGTCAACAGGTCACTCTTATCAATAATAGAATTCTGTTTATCATCTAAAACAGGATCAGCTTCCAATGATGCTATTAAATCACTGTATTCATCTTCAATACTCCTTTTTGATTTCAATTCCTCATAAATCAAGTCTGTTCCAACAAAATACCCAACCTCTTGATTATATACTTCTGGTCTCTTCATAATAGACTTGATTGTCTTCATCATATTACGAGCGGAACCCTTACTCTCATTCTTAAGCATGTCCTTCATATATGCCAATTGAAACGGATAAAATGGATATGATGCTATTACATTTGGCATCTCTATTTTTCCATCTTCTGTAGCAGTATAAAGAGCAGTTCCAAAGATATATTTCATCTTATCAATGCTAACAATTGATTCAATTTCTGAACATTTTTCATTCTTGGCAAGATATCTATTTTTAACAATCCAAACCATTTCCTCTGGTTTTAGAATCTGTTCTTCTCCAAATCTATGTATCATTCGTTCTGCACTTACTGTATCAAGAAGCTTTGTTTTTGCTTCAAGAGAAGTGACTACCATCCATATGTTATCTGGCAATAATTCAACTAATCCTTCAAACTTCCTTACCTTATCAGCGTTATCCAACAAATCTAATATCTCATCAATAAAGATTAGCATTCTCCTCTTTCCTGAATCTTTAAGGGTTGCTTTTAAGAATTCTGCAACATCCATTGCTGAATAAGTCTTGTCCTCATCATATTCTAGATTTAACTGCCTTGATATTTCTTTAGGCAAACAATCAACAACTGTATCTCCACTTTTTGCAATATGATTGGCAGAGAAAATGAATGTCAAATAATCCTCGGGATAAATATTTTTAACAAGCTCTATCACTTCAGAACTTCTAATTTTTGAGCAAATACTATCTATAACATTTAACTCTTTCTGGATTCCATTCTCATCAATATAAGAAATCTCTTTCTTTGAGAAAATTGTATAAATGACCTTCAATAAATGTGATTTTCCTGCTCCGAAGAATCCTCTAATCCAAACACCTGGACCAATCTTATCTCTATATGTGTCTTGCAATAATTGAGTCTTCATCCTCAACTCTGGATATTCCTTCTCATCATCAAAGAAATACGCAACAAAGTTTCCCAAAATTTCTTCAACATTCTGGGTCAAAACATACTCTTCAATATCAATAGCTTTAATAAAATCACTATCCTCCACGGTCACAACATCATCAAACTTTCTCTTTATATCATATTCGAATGTCTCAAATATTTTTGCCATCTCTGTATCCACCTTTACTCTGGTAATCTATAGTCCTTAACACATGTGCTAAGTGTGCTTTGCTCTATCTTAATTGCTCTTCCCTTTGTGTTCTCTGTTTTGTAATAGCAATACTCATTTACTGAATAATCTTCCTTAACCCCAACCGTCAACCATATTAATGGTATAGAATCATTGATTATCAGTTGGTTCTCCGACATATAAGTAAGGAGAAAATGAATCGGATCTAACCCAAGTGTGAACAAAGTTTCATCTTGAATTACCAACACTTTCTCCGCATCATTCTCCTTTATAAAATCAACGATTGTCTTTTCTAAGACTTCACACAAGACTTGTCTATATCTTTTGTGTCCTTGACCATATTTCTCCTCTATCTCTATTAGCTCATCTTCCCGAGATTTCCAGGCTTCAAAATCCATAAAATTGGTCATATTAATAATCTCATTTGATGCAAATAACTCTTTAACCTGATTTTGTGCCATCTCATAAAATATCTCATTCTCCAAGAACATCAATCTAATAGGTCTTGAAGGTGGTGTATTAATTACTCTAATAACTTCAGATACTAACTCATTAATAGGTTTTTGCATATTCAACAATACCCCCCTTTGCCTTAGTAATATTGCATATATCTCCTAGTTGACTTACTTCTATATATTGTTTCATCTTTGCCCCAGTCAATAGATATTCAATATCATATTCATTTAAAAGGAAACGCTTCATCACTCTACTTTCATATATTTCCTTTTTGGTTATTACTTTATCATCAAAGAAATAATATAGAAGAAATGTAAACCATTCTGGTGTAAGTGAAGGTCTTCTAACAATCAGTTTACTATTCTCCGTTGAGCCCCATCCGAATGCCTCTATATTCTTATACAGCATATTTCTTACTTTCTTAAGACTAGAATCACTAATATGTTCTTGCAGTTTTTCCGGCAGATCAGATTTTCGTTCTGTCGTGATATATTCCAAAAAGTTATCTAAGTCTCTTTGTGTAAATATTTTCTGCCCAAGTTCAGTAAAATTCTTATAAATATATTCTTCTAAAAAGATTCTAAAAAGATTTTCATATTCTATAAAAAAAACAAATGCATAATTCTGCTTATCTTGTTTTGATATACTCGAACTAAATATGTATTTTAATGCTCCTACTTTTTCTTTACCTTGTCCAAAATATCTTGCGTTAATAGTTCCCCATTTTCTCTTGGCTGTAGACTCTTTCATATCACTAAAAATAATTCCGTCTTTTATTTTTTTGGCAATAGAAGAAGGAGTATCCGTCTCTTCCATTGTATTAAATAACTCAATGGTTTCATCAAACCAAACACTTGTTGTCGGCCATATAATCTTCTCCATAACACTTTCATAAAACACTTAAGCTTACAATGACATTTTCTTAAGTATCTCATATCCTTTCTCTGTAATAATATATCTTCCCTTAGAACGCATCATTTCAATGTACCCACTATCAATAAGCTCATTTATTAGTTGGTTTGCCTTTAACTTTCCACAAGGAACATTATTGGCAATTTCCTGTTGATTTAACGGGCATAACTTTACTCCATCTATCTCAACTTGGTATTCTCTTAGGATTAATAATACTTTCATTTTTTCATTAATAAATTCTAAGACTTCGTTCATATTCACCTCTACAACAAGCGCTAAAATGGTTTTATTTTGAAACCATTTTAGCATATATTCACAATTTTCTCAACTAATATTAATATTTTATAGTAAGAATTTATAACTTATATTCTGCCCCTATTCCACATCTTATCTTCTGCTTTATCTTTACCAGCATCTCTACCAACACTCTCATCATAAATCCTCTGAAAATCCTCATAAAGCCCATCTCCATCCAGCTTTATCCCCAGCCTTTTCATCACATCCGAGAACAACCTTATGCTTCCACTTACATCAGCAATATCAAATCCGAATATATCAGCCTTAACAGAATCACTGACATTCTCATAACCACCAAACTCTGATATTCTCCTGACAATCCAGCCAGCTTCGTCCACACGCTCTTTTTCTTTAAGTTCAACGATTTCACTTTTATCTGTTACATCAGTTATACTTTCACCAACTCTTGCCACATTCACATCAAACGAATTATGAATCTCTGGTTTTTCTATGCCATCTAAATCAGTCTGTTGTTTTCTCGCACTATCTGTTTGCTCTTTCTGTATACCTATTTCATTCTTAATATTGTCTGGATTCATTACCTCAATATTTGCATCAGGCTCAACAACTACTGCCACCACTTCCTCAACCGCAGTCTTTTCTTCCATCCCCGGTATCTCAACATCCCTGTCAGCAACAATCTCCTCCTTCCCCGACACCGCATAATAAACTGTATACAAATCTTCTTTTATAATGTCATCAGCAAGCTGTATCTGCCTCTTAATTTTCCTTTTTTCCTGCTTCAGTTCGTCCAGTTCTTCCTGCACTTCCACATGCCATATCTGATATTCCCGGTACTGCTCTTCATTCTTTATACTGCGTTTCCGACTAGAGCTTTCTCTGTATATCTCATGCTGTCTGTCCTCAATCTGCTGGATTTTTTCTTCCTGCTCACCTATGAAATCCACAAGATCCACAACACTTTTGATGTCATTATTTACAAGTAGCAGATATTCATCCTGTAACCGATGAAACCTCTTCAAATCCTCTGTATACTTTGCTCCACCGACTACAAAGCGCTTCTGCTCCACAATCCTTAACCGGTATAGCTTTGCATAAAACTTCTTCTGGAATGGTGACAGCTTCGCCCTGTGCAATCCCCTGATATCCGACGAATAAAAGTAAGGCTTTGCCATCCAGGGCATATCCACATGATGCCTTAACGTCTCCTCTGAAAACATTTCGTCCAGCTTTGCCAGTTTATGATAATACCGAAATCCCGGTGCCTGCACCTCCATCCATGCGTCTTTCTTAAATACATATCCAAGTCTTTTCATCAGATATTTAAAATGCTCCACATTTCCGGCCGCATATGCACACATCTTGGCATCACGAAGAATTATTTCTTTCATGGACATTTCCTTTTCCCACTTGTCCCTGCTGATATTCTTTGGATTCTTGCTGTACTCTGCCGGCATTATGGAAAGTCCAAGTTCATCACAATATTTATTTGTAATCGGCTGCAGATGATTCTTCCAGTTGCCTTTAGGTGAATTATACTTCTTGCCGGTTGTCATACTCACACTATTCCAGATCAGATGCCCATGCATATGTTCCCTGTCAGTATGAACTGCATACACCGCCTCATAATCATTACCAAGCACATCCTTTGCAAAGTGCTCCAGCACATACATTGCCTGTTCTGCCGTCACTTTTTCTTCCGGTGAAAATGATATGATCACATGATAGCCCTGCCTTTTACCTGTCTTATGAAATATATTCTTCGTCTCCTCCATCTGCTCAAATGCCGTATCCGGCAGGCAGTTAATACTGCCCACCAGTACACATTCTTCTGTCTTATCCGGATTCTGTATATATTCCAAAGCATTCTTCAGGTGTGATGCCGGATTTCTGCCATCTGACTCCTGTATATTTAAGATCTTTGTAATCGCCATACTTCCAGCACCTCCCCGAATGTTTTCTTTACATCATCCAGACTGTTCTGCAATTTATCAATATCGCTGTAATACAATCTCCCCTGTGAATTGCCAAGCTTTACCGTCTGATTAATATTATTTGCAATACCTGCTATGATACGGATTGCTTTTGCCCTGTCCTCAGGATAACTTGTATCTATGTTGCCGCCCGTCCGGATCAATTCTCTTATATAGGCACTTGCTGTCATTCCCGTCCGGTTAAGTGCCGCTTTTAGAATATCCATATCTTTCTCCGACAGCTTCACAGATACCTTATGATCTTTCCTGTCAGACTTGTATCTTCGCTTTCCATCTGCCATACGTTTCTCCCCTTTCGTAGTTTTCTAATGCTGTATCAAACCAATCTCTTTTTATCTGTACCATTGCTTTTTTCATCCTTTCTAAAAGTAGTGTTCACTGGTTTTGCAAGATGCGGAAAAGGTCGGACCTTTTCCCGAAAAAATATAAACGCCATCAGCGTTTACATAATTTTTCGTCTTGGCAGGAGCACCTGCACCCTGTATATGATATGTGGTGGTTAATATATTCCACCACAATTACTGATATGGTGGCGCTTTTGCCATCACTTTACTGTTTTAGTAGCGTTTTCCGCCACCACTTTTCCATTTTGATGGCACTTTCCGCCACCATGGCTTTTTTCTCGCTTATCTGAGTGGTGGCGCTTTTTGCCGTCACTTTGCTGTTTTGACGGCGCTTTTTGCCCCCACTTTTGCATTTTGACGGCACTTTTTGCCCCCACACTTTTTTCAGCTCTGATTTGTGCTGGGGCGCTTTTGGCCCCCATTTTCATGTTTTGACGGCGCTTTTTGCCCCCACACTAATGAAACTGCATTACCACATCCACAATAACGATTTCCTCTGCCATCATCCTGGTCTGTGTTCTTAGCTGTAACTGTTCTGTAAAGGAATTTGGATTCTTTGGCTTATGCTTTTTCAGCCACTTAGCTTCAATATCATCGAGTAGCTCATATGCTATATCATTGACTTCATCCGCTCTCTCTTCAAGCTCACCAAACCGCACCAGACTCTTATATCTCATTGGATATTCTTCCTTGATATATTTAATCCACATACGCCCATACTTTCCTACATCTATATCTGCCTTCTCTGTTCCTGCGACAAGCACCGGATAAAAAATTCCATCCCTTTCTTCATATGGGATGTCAAGCTTTTCAAATGTTGTCTTACTCATAATGATTACCGCCTTTCTCATCACTCTGCAGAATATCAAGCACATGCTTTAATTGAACCAGCAGTTCTTCAACATCTATACCTCTGTCAGATTCATCTAATGTCTGTAATTCTTCCAGTATCGTATCAAGCTGCACCTGTACTTTCTTTGCCACCTTCATTCCACCAACAACCCTGATTTCATGCTTCAGAAGACATTGGATGATATAATCCTGTTTTGAAAGTCCGCTGAGTGAAACCTTCACATTCAGCTCCTGTGCTTCCTCCGGTGACATACGAAACGCTACTACAACATTTCTCCATCTGTTCTTGGCATCCAGCCTTTTCTCGCTCATAATAATCTGCTCCTTCCGATATAAAATCTATTCTTTTAATTTCTGCTGCATATATCCAGCAAAACTTGTACCGGCATGATTCATAATGTTTTACATAGGCATTATCAGACTGCCTTGTACTTATCAATGCTTATAATTTTTTCCGCAGCCGCATCCATATCAATCATAGGTGCTGTTTCCTCTGTCTGCATGATTTCTACATCATCATCCTGCTCTTCGCAATCCTCAAAGCTTGCATTGACAGCATCAAGTCTGTCCGCCATTGCCACCTGCTTTGACGGAAACAGATGTGAATAACGATATGTGATATCAATACTCTCATGGCCAACCCTGTCAGCTATTGCAACTGCGGAGAACCCAAGGTCAATCAGATGTGAAATGTGCGAATGCCTAAGATCATGAATTCTGATTTTCTTCACACCTGATAACTTGCAGCCACGCTCCATCTCATGATGAAGAAAGCTCTTTGTTACCAGAAATATCCTGTCTGTTGGTGTCTGGTCATATAACATTGCAAAATATTCCTGCATTTCTTCGGTAAGGAACTTCGGCAACTTGATTGTTCTGTTGCTCTTAGGTGTTTTCGGTGTTGTAATAACATCCTGCCCCTGCAGCCGCTGATACGATTTATTTATTCTGACTGTGTTCTTTTCAAAATCAAAATCTTCCATCGTAAGTGCAAGCAGCTCACCTAATCTCATTCCTGTCCAGTACAGCATTTCAAATGCATAAAATGAAACCGGCTTGTCAATCACCGCTTCTGAAAACTTCTTATATTCCTCAGTTGTCCAGAAAAGCATTTCCTTCTTTTCTTCCCTGCCCATATTTCCGGCCTGTCTTGCCGGATTTGATTTCAGATTATAAAACCTGCACGCATGATTGAATATTGCACTTAAAATGTTGTGCATTGTCTTCTTGTAAGTCTGGGAATAACTCTTCCCATTCTCATAACGGAATGCTACCATCTCATTCTGCCACTTGCGTACATCTCCCGGTGTAATCTCATTCATCTTAAGATTCTTAAAATATGGAAGTATCTTTGTATCCACAATGTGTTCTTTGGTAAGCCATGTGTTGAGTTTGACATAATTTTTCACATCCTCTGTATACAGCTTCCAGAACTCTCCAAATGTCATATCCAGATTATTCTCCTGCCGTATTTTGTAATTACGCTCATAATCAAGTGCTTCCCTCTTTGTTGCAAATCCTCTCTTCTTTATCTGTTTATTTTCCCCAGTCCAGTCCTTACAATAGAATTTGACAAACCAGGTGCCTGTCTTACTGTCTTTATAAGCTGGCATATTCATCATCTCCTTCTTTCCATATGCAGAAGCAGATGCCTAAACCCATATAACTTTTGCACCTGCCTCTGTCTCAATCTTCTTACCTATTGCTTATCCTGCATCACTCATACCATAAATGCGTTCTTCAAAATATTTTCTGCTTACTTTTCCACGGATTACAATATAACCCTTCTTTTCAAGTTCACTGTTGATCTGTCTCATAAGCTTGTATGCTGCTGATCTTGAAATCCCAAGAATCTGCATCACATCTCCTACTTCTAAAAACTTTTCGTTCATGCCCTTTCACCACCTTTCCATTAAAATTTGTTTTGGCGTTTCTCCATACCAGTTCTGCTGATGTCACAACCAGCCTCCTTACCTGAGATAATCTCCTGTAATACCGCCCACTCCTGCTCGAGGTACTCGGTCCGCTTGGGGGAGTATCTACATTCGCTCGATTCCTATGAATGTCTTGGCAAATGCCTGTTAGATTTCTGGTACCGCTCATTTAGTTATTTTTCAATACCGTATCGTATAGATAATTGAATCGATATTATTCTATACCGTATGGTATTGAATTGTCAAGAAGTTTTTCTAATGTTCTCGTATAGAAAAACTTCCATTTTCATTTTTTCCGTGTTATACTGTCTTTAACAGTCCATCAGGGACAGATAAACGGAGGTGACTACACTATGACAATTGGTGAAAGAATAAAGAAAATACGGGTATTCCGTAAAATGACAATGGATGAACTGGGCGGTGCACTTGGATTTGAGGGCAAAAATATGTCGGTCCGCATATCCCAGTATGAAACCGGTGCACGCATTCCCGGTGAAGATATGATTCTAAAGCTTGCTGATGCATTGCACTGCAATTACAAGGCAATCTCTGATTACAGCCTTGGTGCTGCTGAAGATATCATTGAAACACTTTTCTGGCTTGAAGAAAGTGCCACATCTCTCCCGGCACGTGGAAAAGGTACAAGATTCCCAGAGTACACAGCTCCCAGCAACCTGATTCATCTGACTGCAATGACACCTGCAAAATCTTCCGAGGCTGCCAGACCAACTTACAACGAAGATGATTATGACAGTACAGGCTCACCTGTCGCATTAACTTTTGAATATGGATTGGTAAATGATTTCCTTTCGGAATGGTGTGAAATGAAAACGAAATTAAATAGTGGAGAGATTTCTCCTAATGAATATTTTGAGTGGAAAATAACATGGCCTCAGGCGTAAATGAAACTATTCACGCACAGCTCACTTTAGTACCATTTTAGTACCACAAGGCAAAAAACAAGCTCGCAAATGCCCATTTTACTAGGCTTTGCGAGCTTTTGAAAATTATTCAAACTCAATCGTAGCCGGCGGTTTGCTCGTGCAGTCGTACAGCACTCTGTTTACCCCTTTGACTTCGTTAACAATTCTGTTTGCAACTGTGCTTAAAACGTCCCATGGAATCTGGGCGCAGTCGGCAGTCATGAAATCGGCTGTGCATACGGCACGGAGTGCAACGGCATAATCATAAGTACGCTCATCGCCCATAACACCGACACTGCGCATATTCGTCAGGGCGGCGAAATACTGTCCAAGACCTTCTACTCCTGCCTTAGCGATTTCTTCACGGTAAATGTAATCCGCATCCTGAACGATACGAACCTTATCTGCCGTTACTTCTCCGATAATACGGATACCAAGTCCCGGTCCCGGAAACGGCTGGCGGTAAACCAGATATTCCGGGATTCCTAACTCCAGTCCGGCTTTTCTTACTTCGTCCTTAAACAGCATACGAAGCGGTTCGATGATTTCCTTGAAATCTACATAATCAGGAAGTCCGCCTACATTATGGTGGGACTTAATCGTTGCAGATTTTCCAAGACCGGATTCAATGACATCCGGATAAATCGTTCCCTGTACAAGATAATCGACAGCACCGATTTTCTTTGCTTCTTCTTCAAATACACGGATAAATTCTTCTCCGATAATCTTTCTTTTTGCTTCCGGTTCTGTAACTCCTGCAAGTTTGCTGTAGAAACGTTCCTGTGCATTGACTCTGATAAAATTCAGGTCATATGGACCATCCGGTCCGAATACAGCTTCTACTTCATCACCTTCATTTTTACGTAACAGACCGTGGTCTACGAATACGCAGGTCAGCTGCTTGCCGACTGCTTTTGCAAGCATAACGGCCGCAACAGATGAATCCACACCGCCTGATAACGCACAAAGTACTTTACCGTCACCGACTTTTTCACGAATCTGTGCAATCGTTGTTTCCACGAAAGAATCCATTTTCCAGTCACCGGTACATTTACATACATTAAATAAGAAATTGTGCAACATCTTCTGACCTTCTACGGAATGCATTACTTCCGGATGGAACTGTACCGCATATAACTTCTTTTCTGCATTTTCCATAGCCGCAACAGGACAATTGCCTGTGTGGCCTGTAATCTTAAAACCCTGCGGTGCTTTTGCGATATAATCCGTATGGCTCATCCATGTTGTTGTCGTTGCAGACACTCCTTCAAAAAGCAGGGAAGACGTATCTACTTCAACATCTGTCTTTCCGTACTCGCTGACCGGTGCTGTCGCAACTTCTCCACCCAGCTTATATGCCATAAGCTGTGAACCGTAACAGATTCCGAGAATCGGCACACCAATTTCAAAAATTGATTTATCATAAGACGGTGAATCCTCCTTATAAACACTGTTTGGACCACCGGTAAAAATAATACCCTTTGGATTTTTAGCTTTAATGTCTTCCAGACTTGTTGTGTATGGAATCACTTCTGCATATACATTACATTCTCTGACACGTCTTGCAATCAACTGATTGTACTGACCGCCAAAATCAAGAACCAACACTAATTCGCTGTTCACTGTTTTCCTCCTTCTTATTGCGCAATCATTTCCTAATTAACAGAAACTTTTACTTTTGCTGCTCATTGTATTATTTCATTATACAAAACAAATCCATACTTGGCAACCGCCAATTCTGCCTTATTCTGCCTGTTTTACTTCACTTTTAAAATCTGATTTTTAAAAAGTCATTTTGTAATCCTCTTTGTCAACTCCCGGCAAATCTACACCTGCGCATTTAATTTTTCAATCACGTCCGGCACCTCGCCTAAATGCTCACACACGCAGTAAGTCAGCGCACGAATTGTATCATCAATCTGAATCGTATCCGGCACATGCACGACTTTCATGCCTGCGGCATGTCCCGCCTTAATGCCGTTAATGCTGTCTTCAATGACAATACACTCCTGTGGCGGCACACCAATTCTATCTGCCGCCGCCAGAAAAATATCCGGTTCGGGTTTGCCGTGTTCCACGCTGTCCCCATAAACCACATTGTCCAGATATTCCCATGCACCAATCGTATGCAGGGTCTTTTCAGCACTTTCCCTGCGGGTAGACGTTGCAACTGCACACTTTATTCCGTTTTCACGGATATAATCCAACAATTCAAACAGTCCCTTTTTTATCGGCAAACCTTCTTTTTCCCGAATTTTATAAATATGCTCCGTTCTGAGTTTTCGTGCTTCCCAATAGTCAATTTTGCCATGGTAATAATTGTCAAAAAACTGACAGCTCAATGTGTTGGGTGCGCCCTTAAAGCTGTCAATCAGCCACATCGGCATTTCAACGCCAAGCTGTTCTGCCGCCCAAAGCCACCCTTCGTTAGACTGGCGCTCCGAATCAATCATCACACCGTCCATATCAAATATTACTCCGCGAATCATCTGTCTTTCCACTCTTTCTCAATCGGCTGTATCGCCACACTACTTTTCATTCCCGAACTACTCCGTCTCCAGATACTTCTTCACATACTGCCCGGTATAGGACTTCTTGACCTTTGCAACTTCCTCCGGTGTACCCTTGGCAATCACTGTGCCGCCGCGGTCGCCGCCTTCCGGTCCCATATCAATGATATAATCAGCCGTCTTAATCACATCGAGATTATGCTCGATTACCACCACTGTATTGCCGCCTTCCGTCAGCTTATGCAAAATGTCAACCAGCTTATGCACATCGGCAAAATGCAGTCCCGTTGTCGGCTCGTCCAAAATATAAATCGTCTTTCCCGTGCTTCGCTTTGAAAGCTCCGTTGCCAGCTTGATACGCTGTGCTTCACCGCCGGAAAGCTCTGTAGACGGCTGTCCCAGTTTGACATAAGACAGTCCGACATCATTGAGTGTTTCGATTTTACGGCGGATACTCGGCACATTGTCAAAGAAGGTAACGGCTTCTTCCACCGTCATATCCAGTACATCGTAAATGTTCTTGCCCTTGTACTTAACCTCCAGCGTTTCCCTGTTGTAACGCTTGCCGTCACAGACTTCGCAAGGCACATAAACGTCCGGCAGGAAGTGCATTTCAATTTTAATAATACCGTCACCGGAGCAGGCTTCGCAGCGTCCGCCCTTAACATTAAAGCTGAAACGTCCTTTTTTGTATCCGCGTTCCTTAGCATCGGTTGTTGCCGCAAACAAATCACGAATCATATCGAATACCCCGGTATATGTTGCCGGATTAGAACGCGGTGTCCGTCCGATTGGTGACTGGTCAATATCAATGACCTTGTCCAACTGCTCAATTCCGACAATGTCGTCATGCTTTCCTGCAATACATCTTGCACGGTTTAAAGACTTTGCGAGGTGCTTATACAATATCTCGTTGACCAGTGAACTCTTTCCCGAACCGGAAACACCGGTTACGCAGGTCAGCACACCCAACGGAATATCCACGTCTACATTTTTGAGATTGTTTTCTCTTGCGCCCTTGACCGTAATCCAGCCTGTCGGCTTTTTGCGCTCCTTCGGTACAGGAATCTTAATTCTACCGCTTAAATACGCACCTGTCACCGATTCCTTACAGCGCATAATATCCTCAGCCGTTCCGACTGCCACGACATTTCCACCATTCTTACCGGCACCCGGACCGATATCCACAATATAATCGGCGGCACGCATCGTATCTTCATCATGTTCCACCACCAGCACGGAATTTCCCAGATCACGCAAATGCAGGAGTGTCTTTAACAGCTTGTCATTGTCACGCTGGTGCAGTCCGATACTCGGCTCGTCTAAAATATACGCAACACCTACCAGCCCCGAACCAATCTGTGTTGCCAGACGGATTCTCTGCGCTTCTCCACCCGACAGGGTCGCTGTTGCACGGGACAGTGCCAGATAATCCAGTCCGACATCCATTAAGAACTGGATTCGTGCTTTAATTTCCTTTAAAATCTGACTGCCGATTGCAAGCTGTCTTTCCGAAAGCTGCATATTCTGTAAAAACTCCTGCAATTTAACAATCGAAAGATTGGTAATCTCATAAATATTTTTATCCGCAACAGTCACGGCAAGGGAAGACGGCTTTAAACGCTGACCCTTACATGCCTTACACGGTGTAATCTGCATAAATTCTTCATACTGCTGTTTCATTGTATCCGAACCGGTTTCACGGTAACGCTTCTGCATATTGCGGATTAAGCCCTCAAACGCTATATCGTACACACCTTCGCCGCGCTGTCCGCGGTAATGCACCTTTACGGAATGTCCGTTTGTTCCGTGAATAATAATATCGCGGATTTCCTGCGGATAATCCTGAAACGGTGTAGAAAGGCTGAAATGATATTCTTCCGCAAGTGCTTTCATAATCGCTCTTGTAAAACTGCCCTCGTCCGTCACCGACTGCCAGCCCATTGCCACAATCGCACCTTCATCAATGCTTAACCGCTCATCCGGTATCATCAGTCCGACATCAAATTCCATTTTATAGCCCAGTCCGAAACACTCCGGACACGCACCGAACGGATTGTTAAACGAGAAGCTTCTCGGTTCGATTTCTTCAATACTGATTTCACAATCCGGGCAGGCAAAGCTCTGGCTGAAATGCATCGGCTCACCGTCAATGACATCCACTGTCATCAGGCCATCTGCCAGTTTCAGTGTAGTTTCAATCGAATCGGTCAGACGCTTCTGGATTCCTTCCCGCACGGATAAGCGGTCCACTACAATTTCAATATTGTGCTTTTTATTCTTTTCCAGCTTAATCTCATCGGTCAGTTCATACATATTGCCGTCTGCAATTACACGGACATAACCGCTCTTTTTAGCCTGTTCAAACAACTTGACATGTTCACCTTTTCGTCCGCGGACAACCGGCGCCAGAAGCTGGATTTTCGTCCGCTCCGGCAGCTGCATAATCACATCTACCATCTGGTCAACCGTCTGTTTCTTAATCTCCCTGCCACACTTCGGACAATGCGGAATGCCGACTCTTGCATACAGCAGTCGGAAATAATCGTAAATTTCCGTCACCGTACCGACCGTTGAACGCGGATTGCGGTTCGTAGATTTCTGGTCAATGGAAATCGCCGGAGATAAGCCTTCAATACTCTCTACATTTGGTTTTTCCATCTGTCCGAGGAACTGTCTTGCATAAGAAGACAGGGATTCCATATATCTTCGCTGACCTTCCGCATAAATGGTATCGAATGCCAATGAAGACTTTCCCGAACCGGACAGCCCTGTAAGCACAACCAGCTCGTTTCTTGGAATATCGACCGAAATATTATTCAGATTATGTTCATTTGCTCCGCGTATTTTAATAAACTGCCTGAATTTTCCCTTTTCCATTGTTTCCTCCATTTTCTGACAATGTTTTTCCTTTATTTACTATCATCTACTTATTTTCATAAAGATACTGGTTAATCTCTATCATCTTATCACGCAGGGCCGCAGCTTCCTCAAAGTTTAATTCTGCCGCCGCCTTATGCATATTCTTTTCAATTTCTTTCTTTACCTTTTCCAGTTCCTTGACACTCATGGATTCATAATCCTTCTTTAACGTGTCGGACGGTCTGTCATCTGCCTCTGCCGCTCTTGAAATACTGATTAAATCACGCACTGCTTTGCGGATTGTCTGCGGCGTAATCCCGTGTTCTTCATTATATGCCTGCTGAATCTTTCTGCGGCGCTCTGTTTCCCCGATTGCCTTTTCCATAGACTCCGTAATCTTATCCGCATACATGATAACGTGTCCTTCGCTGTTTCGTGCGGCTCGTCCAATCGTCTGTACCAGTGAGGTTTCCGTTCTTAAAAAGCCTTCCTTATCCGCATCAAGAATGGCAACCAGCGAAATTTCCGGAATATCCAGACCTTCTCTTAAAAGGTTAATGCCGACCAGCACATCAAACGCATCCAGGCGCATATCGCGGATAATGCGCTGTCGCTCCAGTGTATCAATATCCGCATGCAGATATTTTACACGGATTCCCAGTTCTTTCAGATAATCCGTTAAATCCTCTGCCATGCGCTTTGTCAGTGTTGTCACAAGAATCTTGTTATGTTTTTCAGTTTCTTTGTGAATCTCCGATACCAGATCGTCAATCTGTCCGTCAATCGGACGCACGCTGATTTCCGGGTCTAACAGACCTGTCGGGCGGATAATCTGCTCGGCAGACAGCAGTTCGTGGTCCCGCTCGTATGCTGCCGGTGTTGCCGATACAAACAGCATCTGCGAAATCTTATTTTCAAATTCTGTAAAATTCAGCGGTCTGTTATCCTTCGCAGACGGTAGACGGAAGCCGTAATCCACCAGTGTCGACTTTCTGGACTGGTCGCCTGCATACATGCCGCGTATCTGTGGAATCGTGATATGCGACTCATCGACAATAATTAAAAAATCATCCGGGAAGTAGTCCATCAGTGTATACGGCGGCACCCCTGCCGGAAGTCCCGCAAGATGTCTGGAATAATTCTCAATACCCGAACAAAATCCCGTTTCCTGCATCATCTCAATATCAAAATTCGTCCGTTCCGCAATCCGCTGTGCCTCAATCAGCTTATCTTCACTTTTAAAGAACTTTACACGCTCCTCTAACTCCGCTTTGATATTCACAATCGCCTGTTCCATTTTTTCTTTCTCAACAACATAATGGGAGTTTGGGAAAATGGCAATATGGTCTAATTCCAGCTTGACCTCACCTGTCAGTGAATCAATCTGTGCAATCCGGTCTACTTCATCCCCGAAAAACTCCACACGGACCGCGTCGCCGCTGGATGCAGACGGATACACCTCCAAAACGTCCCCGCGCACACGGAATGTACCACGCTTAAAATCCATATCGCTTCTGACATACTGAATGTCAATCAGCTTGCGGATTACGTCGTCCCTATCCTTTTCCATGCCCGGTCTTAACGAAATCACCATGTTCTGATAATCCACCGGCGCACCTAAACCGTAAATGCACGAAACCGAAGCTACAATAATCACATCCCGCCGCTCTGACAGTGCGGCAGTTGCCGAATGGCGCAGTTTATCAATCTCATCATTAATTGCCGAATCCTTTGCAATATACGTATCACTGGACGGCACATAAGCTTCCGGCTGATAGTAGTCATAATAGGAAACAAAGTACTCTACTGCATTTTCCGGAAAAAACTCCTTCATCTCCCCGTACAGCTGTGCCGCCAGTGTCTTATTATGCGAAATAATCAGTGTCGGCTTCTGCACCCGCTCAATAATATTTGCCATTGTAAATGTCTTGCCCGAACCGGTAACGCCCACCAGCGTTTCAAACTGGTTTCCCTCCTCAAAACCTTTCGCCAGTTTCTCGATTGCCTGCGGCTGGTCGCCGGTCGGCTGATATTCTGATACTAATTTAAAACGCTCCATAACCTCTATCCTCTACTTTCAACACTGCGGCTTCTTTTCTAACTGGATTATACCACACCCATTTTTTAATGTACAGCATTTTCAAACATTTGTTCTATTTTTATTTTCTTTCTATTATAAATGTACTTCATTTAATTATTTCAACATAGGCCACACTTTATACGAATCCGTTTCATCTTCATTTTATCCCGGTTTCTTTCGGCACACATTTCATCTCCACCCGCATATCATAATAAAAACAAGCTCAAGGATTTTCCTATGTACATTTTCTTCGGCATTTTCATCCTGATATGCATTTTTTTTGCGGTCTTTTTTCACCGGCGCAGAAAACGGATTATCCAAAAAATCCGCAATATGAGCCCCTGTGCACAGAAAAAGCTGCTTGACGAACTGATGCAGCCGTTTGGATTTCTCTCCTGCCCACAGCAGAATATTATCACATCCGATATTGATTCGTGGCAGCGCACCTTTGGCTATACACGTCTTTTTGACTACTCTGCACCACATTTTAAAATGGTATTTGACTGCGAACCGGTTTATTTTGACTATGATAACAGAACATGGCTGATTGAATTCTGGAAAGGTCAGTACGGTATCAGCTGCGGCGCCGAAATCGGCATCTACCGTGCAGATACAATTTTGTCACCGGACCGGCTTACCAATGCCCGCTTTGAAAGCATTTCCAATTCCCTCATGCTGCCGCTATCCATGCAGCTTTTTTATCAAGGCAGACCACTGTTTTGCATCGCACAGACCCACTGGTGGCTGACGGGCTTCCGTCCGGGATTTTTTGCCTATCCGCAGGATTTGTCACTGCGCATTTCCATCACCTTTTTAGACCGTGAAATGGCGGACAGCTTCGCCGATGCACTGATTGCCAAAGGGTACTGCCCTTACGATATTGAACTGTGCAGTGCTTCCGTTGCCTTTACCTTCGGCATACCGCACAGCTTCCAGCCGCGCTGTAAACGTCCGTTTGTTACGCACATGGCACAGCGCGTAAACCGCATTTATTGTCGTATTTTTAATAAAATCACACGACCTTTTGCCAACTGTTATGAACAGATTCTATATCTGTACTTTTATCTGCCGTTTGCCTTCCGCCGCCTGCTGCGGATGAAACGCCACAAAACGCAGAAATTCCACCGATGCCGGAGGTGACCTGTCTATGAGCGCCAATTCACGTATTACAAATGCCTATGAAAACGCTTTCTGTCTGCCCTTAAATCCTTCATCAAAATATGTACTGTTTAGTGACTGCCACCGCGGAACAGGCAGAAGCAATGATAATTTCCTGAAAAATGAATATCTCTATCTTGCTGCCTTAAAATACTACTTTTCCCACGGCTTTACTTATATTGAACTGGGTGACGGCGATGAACTTTGGGAAAACCGCTCCATGTGCCCGATTCGCGAAATGCATGCCCAAAGTTTTGAACTGCTCTCCCGCTTTTATGCGAAACACCGGTTTTACGCCGTCTACGGTAACCACGATATTACCAAACGCAGTGCCCACTTTAGCGGACGTTGTTTTTCTTCGTGCTTCTGCTGGCAGGAGCAGTGTGAAATCCCGCTGTTTCCCGAAATTACATTTTATCCCGGAATTATTTTAAAAGACTGCGCCAAAAGAAAAGACCTCTTTTTACTGCACGGACATCAAAGTGATTTGTTAAACAGCACCTTCTGGCGGCTTTCACGGTTTCTTGTCCGCTATGTATGGCGTCCTTTGGAATCCCTTGGAATCCCTGATCCAACCAGTGCCGCCAAAAACCACACAAAGAAAAATGCTACGGAAAAGAAGCTGTCCGCATGGGCAAAACAGCACGAACTGATTCTGATTGCCGGTCACACCCACCGCCCCGTTATCGGAAACCGTACCTCTCCGTACTGCAACACCGGAAGCTGTGTATCCCCCGCCGGCATTACTGCGATTGAAATCGAAAACCGTTGTATGACACTTATCAAATGGTCACAGGGCACACGCAGCGATATGTGTCTTCAGGTCTTACGTGAACCGCTCGGCAGCCCGCTGTGCATTGACGATTTTTTGTAATAATTAAAGCCCCTGCAGCAGTCCGGGTTCTTTGTACCGCTCTCCAAAAGATTAGATTTTTACGTCTAACCTTTGGAACCGGTACAATTTACCATGTCTGCCAAAGGGGCTTATTCTTTATCTACTATATATTCATTTTATTTATTTTGTACAGGTTGAAAATTCATATCTATTTCTGCATTTCCTCCATCAGATATTCAACCGCTGTATTCCACTGAGCGTCCTCATTTTCATCTGTTCCCTGTTCTACCGTAATATCCGGTGTCACACCCTGTCCATGGATATTCTGACCGTTTGGTGTGTAATATTTTGCCGTTGTCAGTTTTATGGCACTTCCGTCCGTCAACGGCTTAATCGTCTGAACGATTCCTTTTCCAAAGGTCTGTGTTCCGATAATTTCACCCTTGTCGTAATCCTGCATGGCACCTGCAAAAATTTCCGAAGCACTGGCACTGTTGCCGTTGACTAAAACTGCTATCGGTATATCCAGTTCATGACCGTCTGTCCCCTTATACTCTGTCCTTTTGCCGCTTTTGTTTTCTGTATACACAATCAGCCCATCCGGAAGTGTATAATCCAGCATTTTGACAACCGTATCCAGCACACCACCCGGATTATCCCGCAAATCAATCACAAGTCCCTGCATGCCTGCATCTTCCAACGCCTGCAACGCATCCTTGTACTGCTGCGTCGTAACATCGTCAAATTCCGAAATTGACAAATATCCAATCTGATTTTCCCGCATTTCATATTTTACGGTCTGGGTATGAATTTCATCCCGCACCACATCAACGGAAAAAGCTGTTTCATCACGGATTGCATCCAAATGGACACTGGTTCCCTTGTCACCTTTTATCAACGCCACCGCACTGCTTAAATCCATGTCCGTAATATCAGTTCCGTCCACCGTTGTAATTTTATCGCCATTGCGAAGTCCCGCCGCATAAGCCGGTGCGTCTTCATACGCGTCAATCACCAGCACTGCACCGTCATCACTTTTCTGGCAGACCGCGCCGATACCATAAAACTTTCCGGTTGTGGATTCCACCAGACTCTGATATTCATCCGGTGTATAATAAACCGTATATTTATCACCGTAAGATGCCAGATACGCCTTGTAAATCATCTCTTTTGCCGTGTCCGTATCCACATCTTCCATGTAGAACAAATCCATTAAAGAATCCATTGCATTCAGCTTTGCTTCTACCTCGCTGCCAATGCCTTCATCTTCTGTCGTTGCTGTATCCTGCACATAAATTTCACCATTTACGCCTATATGGACAAATCCTTTGTGATAAAAAACGTTTAAAAGAACAACACCTGCCAGTATGGCAATTGACAAACCGGCTATCGCACCGAATATCAGACCTCTGCCAAATCCGCTCTTTTTCACCGTCTGCTGATTTTCTTCTAACTCATTCATGCGCTGTCTAAATCCTTCCTGCTGTTTTTACGGCTTCCTTCCTTATAAATATGCTGTTCTGCAGCTATATATCTTCACCTATGCCGTTCTTTATAAGTAATTTTCTTTACAAATACGACTGTGGATTCACATACGTTCCATTCTTAATCATTGCAAAATGCAGATGGACACCATTTGAATTTCCTGTTGTTCCCATCAATCCAATGGTCTGTCCCTGCGTTACGGTATCACCGACCGAAACCTTCAAAGCCGAACAATGCATATAAACCGTACTGAATCCGTTTCCATGGTCAATCGTAATATAATTGCCCGCAGATGCACTATATTTTGCAATAATAACAGTTCCTGATGCTGAAGCATAAATCGGATCACCGGCAACACCAACACTGACTGCACCGATATCCAGTCCCTTATGCGGCGAACTTCGATCCTCCGTATCACCAAACGGCGATGTAATACGCTTTGAAACCGTTGGCCAGATAAATCCACTGCTTGACGGTGTTGAACTGTTTCCGCTGTTACTGCTGCTATTACTGTTACTATTGCTATTCTGTCCCGAGCTGCTGTTTTGATTCTTCTTTTCTTTCTCGGCTTTTTTTGCTGCCGCATCTTCCTGCTGCTTCTTCGCTACAAGATTTAAGATTTCATTCTCCTGATCCTGCATCTCTTTTTCAAGCTGCGCCTTTGTCGATGCTGTCTGTGTCGTCTGTGTTGACAGCGCCGCAAGTTCCTGTTCCTTTGCCTGCTGTACCAGAGCCAGCGCTGACTTCTGATCTTCAAGTGAAATCTTCATCGTATCCAGTTCCGCATAATCGCTTTCCAAATTCTGTTTTGTCTGCTCAATATACTGAATCGTTTCTTCATACTCCTGAAGCTTCTGTCTGTCATACTCTGAAATTTTTGTAATATAATCCGCTTTATTTAACAAATCCGCAAGACTCGATGAAGACAGTAAAATGTCCAGATATGTATCTTCATTTCTCTCATACATAAACTGGATTCTTAATTTCATCGAATCATACTGCACATCTGCATCAATTTCAGCCTGTTCCAGATTGACCCTGGCTTCTTCTATCTGATTCTGCATATCCTCAATCTGCGTATTCAGTGACTGCAGACTGCTATCCAGCGTTGACATTTTTCCGTCCAGCTGTTCGATATAACTTTTCGTATCCGCAGATTCCTGTTGGAGCTGTTCCAGCTGTTTTTTCGTATCTTCATACTGACTGCTTAACTGGTCCTGCTTATCTTTTGCCTGATTCAAATCTGTTACTGTATCCCCAAATGCGCGGATTCCGTTTCCAAACGGCGCATTGACATAAATGACCAGCATAAACAGAATAAGAACTACGGAAATCCCTCTTTTTATTCGCCTATGTGCCATACTTTCCTCCATTCTTAAGCGACTATGCCCATCAGGGTATATGTTTCGCCCCAAAAACGAAAGGTGCCACGCAAGAGTCATCTCGTGGCTTTCCTGCGACAGCACCTTGTTGTTCATTAAACGTTTGCGTGCTTCCGTACAGCAAAGAAACTGCCCAGTGCACCAATTCCAATACCCAGCGCGATTGCAACCGGTGTAAGAATCCGGAATACTTCTGATACCGGGAGAAATGCCAGAATGTTATTCAAAATCGAGAATTTATTCAAAACATATGCAATAACATTCTGATACATATAACGGAAAATCACAATCGGAATAATCGCACCGATGATACCAATTGCAATACCCTCTACGAAGAACGGTGCATTAACAAACGCATCCGTTGCTCCGATAAATTTCATAATCGAAATTTCCTCTTTACGGACTGTAATACCAATGACAATCGTATTGGTAATCAGGAAGATGGAAACTGCGAGCAGAATTATAATCACTGCAATTGCCACATATCCAACCAGCTTTGCCGCACTTGACAGACCGCTCGCTGTTGCTTCGGAACGGTTGACCTGACGCACGCCGTCCAGATTTTCAAGATATGTAACCAGCGTTCCCTGCATTCCCGCATCACTTAAATAAACTTCATAGGATGCCGAATTAATCAGCGGATTATCCTTAAAGCCTTCCGCAAGATCCGGATATGCTGCAAAATATTCTGACTTAAAGTTATTCCATGCTTCTTCAGCCGATGTATAATGAACGCTTGAAACCTCTACACGGTTGCTGATTGTATCACCCAGCTTCTTAATCTCTGTATCCGAAAGGCCTTCATCAAAGAACACCGTAACACAGACTTCATTTTCAGCCTTCTTTACCATATACTCAAAATTCATCATAATAGAATAAAAAACGCCAAACAAAAATACACACGCTGTAATGGTGGCAATTGAAGCCAGGGAAAACAGCCTGTTTCTATAAATATTTTTGAAACCCTGTTTCAAATGATAAAATATTGACCTAATCTTCATAGAAATATCCACCTTTTTCCAAATCGCTGATTATTTTACCTTCACTCATGGTAATTGTTCTCTTTTTCATCTGCTGTACAATTTCCATATTGTGTGTTACCACAAGCACCGTTGTTCCCTGCTTATTTGCCTGATTTAAAATCTTCATGATTTCGGCCGAATTGGCAGGATCCAGATTACCGGTCGGTTCATCGCACAGTAAAATTGCCGGACGATTCACTAACGCTCTGGCAATCGCAACTCTCTGCTGTTCACCACCGGATAATTCATTCGGATATGCCTTATACTTGTCCAGCAGACCAACCATTGACAACATAGACAATACACGGCTTTTAACCTGTCTTGTCGGTGCTTCAATGACCTGCTGTGCAAATGCAATATTTTCAAATACATTTCTGTCCGGTAACAGACGGAAATCCTGAAAAACAACACCGATATCCCTTCTTAAATAAGGCAGCTTCTTTCTTGTAATTTTATTCAGATATTTTTTATTAACATAAATCTTTCCTGTTGTCGGGTCTAATTCCTTTAACAACAGCTTAATGAGTGTAGACTTACCAGAACCACTCTTACCTACTATAAATACAAACTCACCCTTCTGGACATGCAGATTAATCCCGTTCAACGCCGGGACACCAGAAGAATACGTCTTTGTAACATCCTCTAAGATTATCATCCGTAATCTCCTCCATTAAAATGTATCAATACTTTCCATATACTTCATATATTTTACAACCATCAGCGCAATTTTAAATGTAATCGCATCATCAAATATACGCAAATCCAGTCCTGTACTCTTTTGCAGCTTATCCAGACGATACACCAGTGTATTCCGGTGGATATAAAGCTGTCTGGACGTTTCTGAAACATTCAGGCTGTTTTCAAAAAACTTATTGATGGTTGACAGTGTTTCTTCGTCAAATTCATCTGGCGATTTGCCATCAAAAATTTCCTTAATAAACATCTGGCACAGCGGCATCGGCAGCTGATAAATCAGGCGTCCGATTCCAAGGCGGTTGTATGCCACCACATTCTTGTCGCTGTAGAAAATCTTTCCGACATCCAGTGCCATCTTCGCTTCCTTATAAGAACGCGAAACTTCACGAATATCATTGACTATCGTACCGTATGCAATATGTGCAGCACTCATCGCTTCCGTATTGAGCATATCAATAATAACCTCTGCGGTCTTATCCAGCTCATCGTAAGTTTCCGTACCTTTGACTTCCTTTACGAGAATGATATTTTTCTCATCGACCGCCGTGATAAAGTCACGCACTTTTCCCGCAAACAATGTACGCACTGTTTCCAGCGCACTCGTATCCTTTTCATGTTTTGTTTCAATAATATATACGACACGTTTCACATCTGTTTCAATATGAAGCTTTTCAGCTCTTGTATACATATCTACCCTCAGCAGGTTATCCAGCAATAAATTCTTAATGAAATTATCTTTGTCAAACCGCTCCTTATATGCCACAAACAGATTCTGAATCTGAAATGCTGCAAGCTTTCCGAGCATATACACATCGTCGCTTGTTCCTTTTGCTAAAAGAATATATTCTAAATTCTGGTCATCTAATACCTTGAAAAACTGATATCCATTCACTACCTGGCTTTCTGCCGGAGAGTCCATAAATGCAATCGCATCTGCAATGCAGTTTTGCGCATCCTCAAATGTTTTCGCTGCCACTTTACCATCAGCATCTATTACACAGAAATCAACTCTTGATATAGCCTTCAATCCATCAACTGTCGTTTGTAAAATCTGATTCGATATCATCCCAAACTTCCTTTCCTTTGATTTTAGCTAGTTCTTTTACTATTGTAATGCAATTTGCCAAAAAAAAAAAGAGGAAATGCACAATTTCTATACATTTCCTCAAAAATTTCATGAATTTTAGATTTACATTACGATTCTTGGAACCATTTCTACAGATTTCATATCACGTAACTTATTCAAATTAGTGAGTAATAACCTGTTCTGTTTCCTTATCGAATACATGAAGTCTTGCAATATCCATCGCAAACTTAACTGTATCACCAGGACGAGCTGTTGTACGAGGATTAACCTTTGCTGTACATGTTGTCTGTGCAATATCATAGTGAAGGTTAACTTCTGCACCGAGAAGTTCATATACCTTAACCTGAGCTTCAAATGTATGATCAGCATGAGCTGCAACAAACTCTTCATCATCCTTGATATCTTCTGGACGGATACCAACTACTACAGTCTTACCAACATAGCTCTTAAGCTTTTCACTCTTTTCAGCCGGAAGTGTAATAGATACTGTATCGCTCATCTTTAATGTTACCTGTGAACCGCTCTGAACAACTTCAGCATCAATTAAGTTCATCTGAGGTGATCCGATGAAACCAGCAACGAAAAGGTTGTTTGGTGTGTTGTAAAGGTTGCTTGGTGTATCTACCTGCTGGATGATACCATCCTTTAATACAACGATTCTTGTACCAAGTGTCATAGCTTCTGTCTGGTCATGTGTTACATAGATGATTGTTGTTTCAAGTCTCTGATGAAGCTTAGAGATTTCGACACGCATCTGAACTCTTAACTTTGCATCAAGGTTTGAAAGAGGTTCATCCATAAGGAATACCTTAGGGCTACGAACGATTGCACGACCCATGGCAACACGCTGTCTCTGACCACCTGAAAGAGCCTTTGGCTTACGATCAAGTAAATGTTCAATATCAAGAATCTTAGCAGCTTCATGAACAGCCTTATCGATATCAGCCTTTGGTACTTTTCTTAACTTCAGACCGAATGCCATGTTATCATATACTGTCATATGTGGATAAAGAGCATAGTTCTGGAATACCATCGCGATATCTCTATCCTTAGGTTCTACATCATTTACTAACTTATCACCAATCCATAATTCACCTGAACTGATTTCTTCAAGACCAGCGATCATACGAAGAGTTGTAGACTTACCACAACCTGAAGGTCCTACGAAGATGATGAATTCCTTATCAGCGATTTCAAGATTAAAATCCTTTACGGCAACAAAACCGTTCGGATATACTTTACAAACATTTTTAAGTGATAAACTTGCCATTTTAAAATATCCTCCTAAATAAATGACGCCTTTCGCTTTCGCATCTTGCCCGCGTCTGTTGTTGTTATAAATAATACAATAATCAGCCGATAATTACCATATTGTATTTCAACAAATATCTGCGGATATTTTCGTCAAATTTACTATAGACACTGATTTACTGTAACTTTTGTACAAAACCATTCCCCATTACTTCACGAACATCACCAACGATTAAAAAGCTGTTTTCGTCTATTTCCATTACGATTTCTTTCAGATACGGTATCTGTTTGATTGAAACCACGCACAGCAGCACACTTTTTTCCTGCTGCGTATAGACCCCGCTTGCAGGAAACCGTGTAATGCCACGGTGCATTTTTTCCATAACCACCGGTGCAATCTGCTCATTTTTATCGGAAATAATCCACACTGCCCTTGCCTGCTTCGTGCCTTCCAGCACCGTATCTGTCACCAGCGCCGTGACATAAACGGCAATAATGGCATACAGACTGACACTCATTCCGAATACCAGCACACCTGCAATAATAACCGCCATGTCCAGCACCTGAATAATACTTGCCAGTGCATACTGGCGGAAAAACCGGTGCAGCAATACCCCCAGCATATCCGTTCCGCCGGTTGTAAATCCGGATTTTAACACCAGTCCGATACCGGCTCCGCAGGCTGCCCCGCCATACACTGCCGCCAGCAGATAATCCGCTGCATCTACGGGAACTGCCGGAAGCACCGCCAGGTACAGTGTAAGCAGTACCGCCCCGGTAACAGTGTTTTTTATAAATTCTTTTCCTTCTATATAAAATGCAGCAATAAACAATGGCACATTTAATGTAACATTGGTAATCCACAGTGGCACGCCGCCCGCCCATACGCCACCTGTTACACGGTTTACAATGACTCCAATTCCCGAAAATCCGCCGGTCACCATACCCACCGACTGATAAATGCTCTTATATGCTGCCGCCATCAAAAATGTCCCTGCCGCCAAATACAAATACCGCTTCATCCCACACTCCGCTTTCCTTACTTTTCCCACAGTATGCCCGGAAAATGTGCGGACTATACTAACCAGTGAAAATAGTTCGTTCGGCGAAGTTTTCCTCCACCATCCAACAAAGGTGCTGGATCGAAGTTAAGTAACACTATGATAAAATCCCTCCGGGCTGCCACCCTACTCCGGCGAAAATAGTTCGTTCAGCATCGCCACAGTCCAGCAAATGTGCTGGACCGAAGTTAAGTAACACGTTGAGGGACAGCACATTTGCTGGACCATATTTGTATAAAATGTGACATTTTTTCTCTTTTTTCTTCATTTTTTTGTAGAAAAGTGTTGCATTTTCCAAATCCTTGTATTATAATACATACATAAGATACAAACAGTTGATAAGTTATTTGAAAGAGGTGCAATATGGATATAGCTTCTTTATCAACAGCAATGAGCACACAGAACATTTTGAACGATGTCAGTGTTGCGATGCTTAGTAAATCGTTAGATACCGTCGAAGATATGGGCGATGGAATGGTAAAGATTATGGAATCTTCCGTTACTCCTTATCTTGGACAGAATATAGATTACTACGTTTAGTTTTTCTTATTATTTTTTCCTTTCTCATTTTCTTATAAAAAGGGAGTTGTTATGAAGTAATTCATATACAACTCCTTTTTTATTTAGTTTCTAAACATTACTTTGATGTAAGGTTCAGAAACTTTTATATTCTTTTTAACTTATGCATTTCCTTTATGTATCCCCCACTCTCGCTCTGTCCCGGCATTCCTGCTTTTCCTGCGGATTCCGGTTTGTGTTTTGCGCTTCCAATTTTCGTTTTTTCTCTTTAATAAAATACAGCCGCCACAATCCACAAAATCACAAGAAATACAACATTCCAGCCGGTAAATACCAACATATACTTTCCTTTTTCACTTTGTGGTGTAAGCGCATACTGCTTATAAGAAATCAGACTTGCCATTGATGCAATCAGTGTTCCCAGTCCGCCGATATTCGTGCCGAGAATCAGCGCATTGATATTTTCCGTAAAGCCCGACAGCAGCACCGCCGCCGGTACATTACTGATTATCTGGCTTGCAAAAATTGATGCTGCCAGTTCGTGTCCGCCCACATGTGTCCTTAAAAAAGCACTGAAGCCGTCCATATTTTTAATGTTACCCACAAGAATAAAAAATGCCACAAATGTTATCAACAGCATATAATCCGGCTTTGTGAACAACTGTCTGTCCAATACAAAAAGGACACCGATAACAATAGCCAGTAACATTCTGTAATCCAGTACATGAAACACTGTCAGAATACACAGGAAAAACAATGTCAAATATCCACACAGCCGTACTTTCTCATCTTTTGCATTTTCCCGGACCATTTCCTCTTTATCCGATACTTCCGCACCTGACATCTTTCTGTCTGACAGCCCTCTGTCTGCTGCCTTTCTGTCTGATATAGCCCTGCCTGCCGCTCCCTGTTCCGGAACAACTCTCTCCGCCTGCACCTTAATTTCCCTTTTAGGAATACAAAGCGACGTCACCAGCAGTAATCCAAGTGACACCGCCGTCACCGGAAACATCAGCTTTAAAAACGCTGTAACCGGACTGCTCGACAGCGAATACAGATAGAGATTCTGTGGATTCCCGATTGGCGTACACATACTGCCGAGATTCGCCGCAATCGTCTGCATAACAATGACAAAAATCAGATTTTCTGTCAGACCTGCCGCCTGTAATACCGCCACCGCAAACGGCACAAACGTCAGCAGGGCGACATCATTTGTAATCCACATACTGGCAAAAAAGCAGCCAAGTACCAATACCAGCTCCAGTTGTCTTGCATTTTTTACATAGCACAGCATTTTTTTGATAAGCCATTCAAACAGTCCCACACTGCGAAAGCCCGCAACTACTGCCATAAAGCAAAACAACAGCGCAAGCACGCGGTAATCGATATAACCAAAATAGTCTGCTGACGGGTGAATTATAAACATACTCACCACAGCCAGCAGACCCGCAATGCACAAAACCGTTTCTTTTTTAACAAATGTTACAAGTTTTTTTGCTGCATTCATTTTTCATTTCCTCATTTCAAAAACATTTTAATGTGCCAAATCCGAAAAGCCCATTCATCCCATCCACTTCATCTTTTCGCAGAAAAGGACAATATCGTGACATTTCTATCACAATACTGTCCCCAAAATATTTTTATCCAAAGCATTTTCATCCGGAAACTTTATATAAATTCTATATAAAGCATATATGCAAGTGCCGCCGCAACTGTTGCAATCAGCGGAGGTGTTATAAAACGCTCGCCATTTTGCGGTTTAAAGCCCTTATGCAGCTGTTCTTTCAGATACTCCCATCGTCCGTTTCTGACTGCAATCTTTTTAAACAGCAGATAGGCAATTCCTAAAAACCCTGCCGCCACAAGTCCAAGCATCACAAGCTGCGCAATAATCACCGGCACACTGTTCATTGAACTTTCCGCTGCTTGCGCACTCTGTTCAAGCAGTTCACTGCCGCCTGATGTCATTGACACCAGCTGCATCAGAATCACCGAATAGGAATTCGCTGCAAAATGTGCCAGCATTGAAGAATACATAGAGCCTGTAGCCTCTACAAGCAGTGCAAATATAATTCCCATTACCGCCGCATAACTTAACTGATTGATATTCAAATGCATCAGCCCAAAGACCAATCCGCTAAGCACCGCTGCCCCTAAAATTCCATTTTTTCTGTAAGAATGATAAATCAATCCACGGAAAACGAATTCTTCCACACACGCAGGCAGTACTGCAATAATCAGAAGCTGCAGCCAAAATGGATATGCAACCAGTTCCTGCACAGATCCCTGCACATAATTTGTTGAAAACAGTCCTGATACACTGTTGATAAATAACATCAGCGGAATCAGCGTATAACCAATCAGCAGGCTTAACAGTCCGTCCGATATCCGCAGTTTCCGGTACGGCATACACGCAATAATATTAATCTTATGGACTGCTACGTAAACCAGTGCCGGAAGCAGTACAATTGCCTGACTGATAAGATAACTGCCCCAAAGCGGTATATTCACACCCGTTACCGCAATAACAGCTCCTGCAAGAATCGTCAGCACAATACTGCTTACAAAAAGTACCGGAATAAATCTGTTAATTCGTTTACACATAGATTACTTCCATGCAATCGCTTCAACTTCAAGTAAAACGTCCTTTGGCAGTCTTGCAACTTCTACACAGGAACGTGCCGGGAACGGTTCTTTGAAATATTTCTTATAAATTTCGTTGATTTTGCCAAAATCGTTCATTTCCTTGATAAATACGGTTGTCTTTACAATATTTTCTACCTTAGAGCCTGAATCTTCTACCAGATGGCAAAGATTTTCAAATGCCTGCTCTGCCTGTGCTTCCACACCCTCTGCAATTTCACCGGTTGCAGGATTTACAGGAATGACACCTGATGTAAATACCATATTATTAATTTCAATTGCCTGTGAGTAAGGTCCAATTGCCCCCGGCGCTCTCTTTGTACTGATAACTTTCTGCATAATACTTTCTCTCCTTTTTACTTTTTCAGCTTGATACAGCTTTCTGCAATCTCAATTTTTCCTTCTTTTAACAGACGCCCGACCGCACGTTTAAACGCATTCTTACTCATATCAAATTCGGCTTTGATAATCTCAGGCGCTGCTTTATCTGTAAAAGGAAGACTTCCGCCTCTTTTTTCAATTGCATGATATATTATACTGGAATCTTCATCCATTTGTATATAGGCTTTTTGTTTCAGACTGATTGACAGTTTATGGTCATCGCGCACTTTCGATACTCTGCCGTGAATTGTATCGCCTATCTGAATCTTTCCGAATACTTCATTTTTCGGAATCATGCCAAAATAACGGTCATCTACCGCTACGTACACACCGTAATCCGGGTTAATTTCAATGACTGTTCCCTGTACAGCGCTGTCTTTTACATATGGACTGTCACAGCTTAAATAATCATATACGCGCATGGTTGCTGCCAGACGGTTACTCTTATCAACATAAAGTGCCGTCAGACAGGTATCACCTTTTTCCACATGCGTTGTCTGCTCTTTAAATGGAAGGAACAAATCCTTTTCCAGTCCCCAGTCTAAAAATGCACCGATTTTACCGACTTCCGAAACCTTTAACTTTGCAATCTGTCCCAGTTCCAGCTTCGGTGTCTTCGTCGTCGCAATCAGACGGTCACTGGAATCACGGTAAACAAAAACCGTCAGTGCATCGCCCACTTCAATATCCTGCGGAACCTGCTTCTTTGGCAGTAAAACTTTATCTTCTTCTGTACCAAGGTAAATACCAAAATCTACGATTTTTACAACATTCAAACATTGTGTTTTTCCTAATTCAATCATACCATTCTCCATTCCGCAGGCATTTTAATGCCGGAGGAATCGCGAACTGAATCTATTCAGTTCTGCGATAAGGACAGTTTTGTGACGCCTGCGGCACAAAACTGTTGTGTGAAAATCTTAGACTTAAGGATTTTCACACCATTCTCCATTCTGAGCAACTTGTTGCGAAGCGGCGATGAGAAATTCACGAAGGCAATTTCTCATCTGCCATCATAGCTATTTGTTTTGCTCCGAAACAAATAGTTCTATAATGCAAAAAATCCCTCGCAATCATGCGAGGGATAAAGGACTGGGCTTGAGGGACTCGAACCCCCACAATGCTGGAATCAGAATCCAGTGCCTTACCATTTGGCGAAAGCCCAATGTCGTTTGCCGTATGTCGTAACGACAAGATGTATTATATAATAACAAAAAATAAAATGCAAGCACTTTTTTCATTTTTTTTGAAATTTTTTGTTATTTTTTTGCAATTTCAGTATTCATGCGGCTTCCCGGCATTTATTTCTTTGTTATTTTTTAAAATGTCATCAAAACCGGAAACCCTTCCCGGTATTCCTTTACAATGTACGGATGCTCCTTCGCATATTCATAAATGGTTTTTCCAAGTCCGTCTTCAACCAACGCCTTCATCTGTTCCAGCGGCACCTGATTGATTGCCGGACAGGTCGGTGTCAGTGCAATGACATACTTTTCATTTTCCTTCATAATCCGGAGCGGCCATATTTTACAGTCAAACGGCTTTTCTTCATTATTTAACGTACAGCCCTTGTGCGCATCCAGAAATTCACAGGCGGCTTCCTCCTCGGAATCCTGCGTACGATATTTCCCTGTTAAATCCATCTGACCGTATTCTTTTCCCGAAACCGTCTGCTTTTTAAACACAACCGGACTGCCCTTCTTTTCCAGTGAATCCATAACCTCTTTCGGAAACAGTGGTGTTTCCCAAAGACTGCATCTTCTGAACGAACAGCAGAAACGGCACTCGGCACACGTTTCTTTTTTCAAAACTTTTGAAAGCATTTTCTCTCCTTCTTTCCAATCAGACCCGCAGATTTATTCTGTAGTGTCCTGTCATTTTAAATGTGCATTATATTTCTTAACCAGCATTTTAGGATGGTAGGACATTTTTGCCTTACGAAGCCCCTCAATTCCGATATCTTCTTCGCGATTCAGCCATGTGCAGTTTAACGTCTGTGCAAACAGCCTGTTAATCGCCGCATATGCACCATTTGTCACACATTCACCGACCGCCTTTTCAAAATGAATATCACACGTATCTTCATTAATATAAGAAGCAACCGTCATCGCCGCCGGTGTATCATTGACGTATAAAAGCCCGCCTGAAAGCTCTAACTGTTCAAAATGCTCCAGCGCTTCTTTGACCGCCGCATATTCTTTTTTCTGCGACTCGTCTTCTTCCTGCAAATGTTCATAATACCACATATCTTCCACAAGCACCGCATCCTGCCAGTTTGCCGCGCCTATCTGCTCAAAGCGGTATTCCGGATACGTCCTTACAAACTTTGAAAAATGATTTTTCTTCTTATGAAATGCCTTTCCTGCCAGATTTGCCAGTTCTTCCTGCGAATAAATGTAGTCGCTGTCCCCCGGATTGCTCTCAAATACAAATGTATCCGGGAAAAACTCCTCTAACATCTGCTTTTGTTCTTCCGTGAGCAGACAGAAGCACAGCGGCTCCCTGCGTTTTTTTGCATCCTCTTTTAATGCTTGCAGTGCTTTTTCCGGGTTGCCTGTGCCTATCGGAAAGGTATATCCCTTTCTTCCGTAATAGCCATTGTAGTGCCGCAGTAAAAAGCCTCTGTAACTGCAAATCTGTATGTCATATTTTTCACGAAGCAGATACATATTGGCAAATGAAACATCACTGCCCATATTTCCTGATTCCGCAATTATTTTCCGAATCCAGTCACCATCGGAAATGGAAGGTGTTGACCATTCAAGCATAACCTTAAAGCTTCTCCGTTCTATCATTATTAAGCGTCTTACGCATTTAATATCCATATTTTGCCCTATTTTAGCATATCGACCGGTACTTCACAACCAACGCGCCATAAAATTTCTCTAAAATCCGTCAAATACATTGACCCTGCATTTTGTTTCCAGTAAAATAGATTATTAGCATATCGAAAGGAGCTCTTAAAAACGTATGAATAAAAAAAATATTTCACTGATTTTAATTGGCATTTTACTGCTTGTGTTACAGTTCTATGTCCGGGTCGGCAATGCCACGATTGATGTCTTTTCTGACGTCATCGGCTTTATCCTGATTGTCATTGGTATTTTACCGCTTGCCCCACGTAATGTGTTATTTAAAAAAGCAAGACTTGCCGCTATTTTAGGAACGGCTGCCGCCGTTATCGGTCAGGCACTGCTTTTTAAGGACTGGGGTGACAGCGCTTCCCAGATGCGCACAATGGCTGCCGGTCTTTCTACTATTTTTACAATTTACTTTACTTATTATTTTACAGAAGCCATCATATTAGAAGCAAAATTTCAGGAAAAATCTGCCACAACACGTTCTTTCAGAATCGTATGGCTGTTGCTGGGTGCATTGGTATTTATTCATTATATCGCATTTATGTCCAATATTTCCCTTGCCTCGATTCTTGTCGGTGCAGGTTCCGGCATTTGTGCCATTTACTACTGTTCAACCATGCTGACTGCCTGTAAGCAGCTTTATATGGAAGGTCTTCCTACAAAGCATATGGACATTTCCGCAGAAAAAGCTTCAAAAAAATAAGTGCAGGCAATTGCTGTATTTACATTCTTCGTTTCTGTCTGTACCACATTGACAGATACAGCTGTTGTAGATAAAATAAGCACATAGAGATGGAGATTAGAAATGAAAAAGCTTGAAATTATTATAAGACCTGAGCGTCTTGACGATTTAAAGACAATTTTAAACAGCTGTAATGCACACGGTCTGATGATTACCAATATCATGGGATACGGAAGCCAGAAAGGGCATAAACAAGCTTACAACGGTGTTGATTTTGGCGGTAACCTGCTTCCGAAGGTTAAGGTTGAAACGATTGTCGATGATGATACCGCAGAAAAGATTATTGATTTAGTTATTGAAGAAATTAATACCGGTCTTTACGGCGATGGTAAAATCTTTGTCTACGATGTCTGCGATGCGGTTCGTATCCGTACCGGCGAGCGCGGTGTTGATGCATTATAGTACATTTTTTTAACAGAATATATTTTACGATTATCAACGGGGATAATTACAGACTGTTTCGACAGAGTAATTATCCCCTTTTTGTATATTATTTTCGTTATCTGTATCCCATAACCGTACAGATATAGACGGAATATTTTATTCCAAAAAAAGTCCCGCAGGATACTACCCAATCCTGCGGGACTTTTTATTTTGGTCTTTTACTGCTTTCATTTTCACTACATTTTAACTTTTACTTACAGCTCATCTGTATCCGCTTCATCTTTTTTCACATACTGCTGCAAAATTCTTGAAAAAATAAATGAATCAATATAAAAAATCAATGGAATCGATATAAACATGATACCGACATACTGCATTGTAAAATAAATCAGTCCATATGTAGCAATCATCATGCTGATGGTCTGTGGCAGATGGTGCATGCAAAGCACCAGTGCATTCTTTATCGTTGCAAATACGGTATTGTCAAACTTTGCAAGCACCGGAAATACATACAGCACAACCGCCGCCAGCACAATTAAAATACCGATTGCCGCAAACATCAGCAGCTGTACCAGCGTACCGCCGCCGTCTGCTGCCCATTTTGCACAGACATTAATGTCTACCAGAAGGATTGCCGCAAACGCTGCTAAAATCAGTTCAATCAAAATACTCTGCTTTAAATTCTGCTTAAAGGATTTAAAAAATTCCTTCCAGACATAGCCTTCTTCATCTCTTGCCATTTTCAAAGCCGCATAAAACACCGCCGTCAGCGATGCACCGATTGTAATAACCGGAATACTGCACACCATCGCCAGCAGGGTCAGAATAATAAAATCACCGGCTTTGGTGAGTGTCTTAAAAAATTTACCGTTTATGTCAAATACGCCCATTCTTCTACCTTTCACTCTCTGTATTGATAACATGTATGATTATATATGGATACTGTCGAAAAAGCAAAGCATTTTTCTTACTTTTTCATTAAATATTTCTAAAAGCAAGTGCCTTTTATACAAATTTATGTTACACTGACTAATGTCTTTCAAAACGAAACTGTAAACATTTGCAGAAAGGAGTACTATGAAGCCATTTTTTAAAAAGAAACCTGTAAAAGAACAGATGACTCCGTTTAAAGATTTGACTTTCTCCGAAAAAGTCCACTATATCTGGGAATATTACAAATATTTTATGCTTGCGGCAGTACTTGTAATCATTGCTGTTGTAAGCTTTGTCATCTCTTTTCAGCGTAACAATTATACAACCGCTTTCAGTATGGTTATTATTGACGGTAAAATGACCGGCTACGATACCGGAACCGATGCCATTACGACCGGTTTTACCGGATATCTTGGCATTGACGGCAAAAAGGACCGTGTGGAATGTGATTACAACTATTCCCTGATTCCAAAGCTTTTAGATCAGGATGTCAGCGCCAGCCAGCAGAAAATCTACACACTGGCATCCACCGGCTCGATTGACGGTTATATCGCAAGTCCTGATTATATCGATTACTTCTCTACGGATAAAGAGCCGTTTTTAACGGATTTAAGAGAAGTTTTAACCGATAAAGAACTGGAAACCTTAGCCGGTAAAATCATTTACTATACCAAAGAAGACGGTACAAAAATTCCGATTGCACTGGATTTAACCGATACCAAGATCAAGACCGAAACGGACTTTACCATGGATAATCCATGCTACGGCATCGTTGTAACCGCGCCGAACTTAGAAAATGCCGTTGCCTTTATCCGCTACGCATTTGACTTATAAATGTACAGATTCATTCCGTCAATATTCTCCGCAAAAACTGTAAATCCCAGTTTTTGTGCGAGGCTGATTGACGGAATATTTTTTTGATGACAGCATAAAAATAAATAACTGCAAAGCTCTCGCTCCTTTACATAATCAAGAATTGCAAGACATGCTTCTTCAGCATATCCCTTTCCCTGCCACGGCTTTCCGATAAGATACCCCAGTTCTTTTTGTAATTCTCCGTCAATTTCGCGGTTTTCAATCCCCGCCCGTCCGATGACTTTATTATCTTCCTTACGGATCACCAGCCACAAACCATGCTCGAAAAAGCCGTACATATTTTTGATGTACTGTCTTGTAAATTCTTCTTCCTCAGCCCTTTCATACAGCGGTTCAATATACGGACAGTCCCGCAGTGTATCATAGACTTCGTACAGACTGTCTAAATCCGTAAGCTGCATTTCACGTAAAATCAGCCTGTCGGTTTCTGCAATCTCAAGGGGAAATCTGTAATATCTGCAATAAACGGTTTCCAAGTACATTTTGTCGATTGAATCGGTATTTTCCACGACATATTTTGCACTGCCCCTGTAATCAAAGCCGTAACCGATTGATGGAATATTTTTTACAACTTCGGGCAGTTCCGTATCCCGTAAATCTGTTAAAAGCACCCGCCCCGCCAACGGTTCTAACCGTTTCAACCGCTTATTAAATGTTTCAGACGGTCCTAAGGATTGCAGCTGCTCTCGGCAGAGAATTTTTAAGTTCCTTAGTTCCGGCTGTCTGCGCAGTTTTTCACATATCTTATATTCTTTTTCTTTATCCTGCATGAGGACTGCGATTTCCCGCACATTTTTCTGCATATTTTTTATCCACTTTCTTATTTTCTCAATCTTTTTTATTTTTTGCCGATACACATAATATATATATATGATATCAGGGTCAAAGGGTTATTCACCCACATGAGCTTGCTCATAGGTGGGTGAATAACCAACACAAACTTATACCGTTATAATATCAAAGATAAGGAGGACCTGCAAATGTCATCTGCTTTTATAAATTCACTGGGCAGCAGCTTTGGCAGCCTTACAACAACACAAACGAAATCACAGTCAAGAACGAAAAAGAAAACTACGCAGTCCGGTAAAATTGTCGTTAAAAAGAACATGACCGCACAGGGGTATCTGATCCGCATGGCAAATGCCAAATCCCCGGCACAGGTTGCCGGCATTATCCGTGCCGCACGCGCCGATGCCAACGCCATGAAAAATTCAGATGCAGGAAAAACAGCCATTGCCGAAGCCCAAAAAATTGCCGATGCGATTGAAAATAAAGGGACTTTAAAAATCAGCCGTTTAAAAAAGGAACAGCAGCTCCGTCAGAAAAAACAGATTGAAGAATCCTGCGGTGCAAAGAAAAAAGCCGCTTTGACGTCCAAACAGCTTAAAAAGAAAAAACGCGCCCGCAAAGCCGAGGAACGCGCCGATGCCGCAAATGCCATAACACCGTATAAAAAACAAACAGAGGAGAATAACGAATCTAATTCCTCATCCTCCTCTGATACGACCACGCCCGGAATCGTCATTGATGTTGCGGTTACGGCTGATACCGGCTGCGCACCCGCTGACGCTTCAAGCGTTGATGTCAGTTTATAAAATTTTTTTATCTTTGTACTTCGTTTCCGCTTTCAGAAAATGCGAGCTGGCTGACTTCATCTGCCGTAACAAGGTTAAAATCACCGCTTACAGTATGCTTTAAGCAGCTGGCTGCATTTGCAAATTCAACCATTTTCTGAGCATCGTACTTCTGTAAGCAGGCATAAATCAGACCTGCACAGAACGCATCGCCCGCACCGATATAATCTAAAATGTGCATGAAATATTCTTTGCTGTAATAAGCCTTTCCGTCTGTATAAATCATAGACTGTAACTTAAAGGTTGTGATAGAAGTTTCTGTACGCCAAACTGCTGCCACCATTTTAAACGGAAAACGCTTCATGAGTTCTTTTGCAATATACTCGTTCTTTTCTGTGCCTTCTCCGACCGGCTCAAGCTGGAAAATACCAATCGCATCGTCTTCATTGGCAATACAGATATCTACATACTGGCAGATTTCCGTCATAACCTTGTTTGCCTTTTCACCGCTCCAGAGCTTGCTTCTGTAATTTAAGTCACAGCTGACGGTCATTCCCTTTTCCTTTGCTTTTTTGCAGGCTGTTAAGCAGACCTTAGCCAGTGTATCGCTGATTGCCGGTGTGATTCCTGAAAAATGGAACCATGTTGCATCTGCAAAAATGGCATCCCAGTCAAAATCACTTTCTTCTGCCAGTGCAATCGCTGAACCGCTTCTATTATAAATAACGTTTGATGGTCGCTGGCTGGTCTTCTTTTCCAGAAAATAAATACCAATCTGGTCGCCGCCGCGTACAATCTTACTGATGTCCACACCGTACTGGCGCAATGCATTGACTGCACTCTGACCGATTGCATGTTTTGGAAGCTTGGTTACATAAGCCGCATCCACACCGAAGTTGGATAAAGAAACGGCTGTGTTGGCTTCTCCGCCGCCGTATACGGCTTCAAACGAATGACACTGTGTAAAACGCTCACTGTTTTCCGGTGAAAGACGCAGCATAATTTCACCAAATGTAATAATTTTTTCCTTCATTTTATTCTTTCTCCATTTTCTATATATTGATATGAGTGTCAAAATACCTTTTTCCACTTATTTCATTTTGTGTCGTATTATAGCACATTTTTTGATACATTGTATAGTACATTTGCAAAAAATTTACGTTGACTTTTATGCAATGACTGGATACAATAACGAATATACTTGATATTCAGAAAGGAATTATTATTATGGCAAATCAAAATCCAGTTGTTACATTTACAATGGAAAATGGCGATATTATGAAAGCCGAGCTTTACCCGGAAGTTGCACCAAACACTGTCAACAACTTCATCAGCCTTGTAAAGAAGGGCTTTTATGACGGATTAATTTTCCACAGAATTATTGCAGGTTTCATGATTCAGGGCGGCGACCCGGAAGGTTCCGGCATGGGCGGTCCGGGATATTCTATCAAGGGTGAATTTAACATCAACGGTTTCCAGAATGACTTAAAGCATACAAAGGGTGTTCTTTCCATGGCGCGTGCACAGCACCCGGATTCTGCCGGTTCACAGTTTTTCATTATGCATGAAAACGCACCGCACTTAGACGGACAGTATGCGGCATTCGGCATGCTCACAGAAGGCGTTGACGTCTTAAATAAAATTGCCGAAACCGATACGGACTGGAGCGACAGACCACGCAATCCTCAGGTTATGAAGACCGTTACGGTTGAAACTTTCGGTGTCGATTATCCGGAACCGGAAACACTCTAATCGTTATTGCACATTTTTTTAATTTATAAAAAGAACCCGGCAAAGCTTTCAATGTATCCGATACATCAAAAACTCTGCCGGTTTTTTATTCTGTTTGGCAGGATTTGATAGTCTTAATAGTTTTACTGCATCCATGTCTGGCTTTTTTTCAGTGTAATAATTAAAGTTCACTTTAAGTCAAGCTTTTTACTTAAATTTTACATTTTTATTATGATGAGCTTTTTGCTGGAATGTCCAATATCTATTGTGCATATGGTTGTATGTTTTTTATGTATAGCAAAAGCGGTGCCGCATAGACATTTTATCTATACGGTACCGCCCTTTTTTCTTTTATTACATTTACAATACCCGTGCGCCGTTTATTCCATAGACACACACCAGAATGTACAACACGTATCTGGGAATACACACTGCCTTAAAAATCCCCCTGATTCAGAAAGACTGCTCACTTAATATCCTTTACAAACTGCTCCAGCTTTTCCTTATTATCCTTTGCCTTATCACTGTGACGGTCTGCGAGGGCGACTTCACTTTTTAAATTTTTAAGTTTCTTTGACAACTGTGCAATACATCTGTCATTGTCCCCGCCGCCGCTGAATGTAAAGACAGCATTTATTCTATCAGCCACTCCGTACTTTTTAATAAAGGTGTTTACCGGAGATGCCGGTAAGCCCGCCCATATGGGTGTTCCCAATATAATTTCATCGTAATAATCTATATTATCGGGAACGCCTTTTATTTTCGGTGTTCTTCCAAATGTGGACTGCATTCCGCCGACAAGCATTTTCGCCGCCGGTTTTCGCGGAAGCGGCTTTGCCAAATCGATCTCAAATAATTTTGCGCCCAGTTTTCTTGCAATCTCTTTGGCGGCTTCTTTTGTATTTCCTGTTAATGAATAGTAAATAACTGCTTTGCTCATTGTGTTGTTCTCCATTTGTTCTTTATTTTATATGATTTGATAAACTTGAAGTTTTGCATACGTTATTCTTCTAATATTTTTGTAGGGTTCGCATCCGTTACAAATATCATACTATCATAAAGCACCGCAGGAGGTTGAAACATTCGATAACTTGGAGGAAGAAGTCGCATAATGATTGAGTAGCTTTCTCCAAGTGTTCCCATATAGGTGTATTCAGAAGCCTGCCTACCCAGTTCAGAATTTTCCGGGACTTTAGTAAAATCCAACCAACAAATATCAAATCCCGCCAGTTTTGCCGCCTTTGCTAAAGGGTCATGGGAATAAAACACCTGAATTGTACGCTTTTCAGGCGAACGGGTCGGCATATTGCAATGGGTTTTATAAAAATCGGTACCAATGACATAGTAACCGTTTGCTGCGTCCTTGGAAAGAAGTTTACCCATCGAGTCAGAACTGCCCCATTTTGCGACATGGCTGTTGTGACCTGTCACAAAGATTTTTTCATGCCCATTTCGCTGCTCCTGCTGTAAAATCCACTGTACATTTTCTGCCATAAATTGATCTCTTAATGTAGCACCATCAGCATTTGTCAGAGTTTGAAGCTCGGAATGCTGCATTAAAATATCTACAAAGTGAATTGCATTTTCCGAACCGTTCTTGCTTTCCAATTCTTTCTTCACTTGTGTAAGGGTTTCAATTCGAGTAGATAAATCGCATTCACTACTCCAGTTTTCACCTTCCACAAGTTTCTGCAAGTTTGTTGTGTCCACTTCCAGTTCTTTGCAGGATTCTTTCAAAAACCTCATGCTGTAAGAAAGCCTCTGCATATCAAAACCGTAAAAGCGAAGGTCTTCGCCTTCCAATGCACTTTCATTGTACTGGCGCATATAGGAGATAAGTTCTGCCATCTCTTCCGTTCTATAAATGGAAAATCCAATCGCTGCGGCTGCTTCCTGTGCTGTCCCCTCACCGCCGTGTATATATCGGTTTACCTGCTCGCAACCGCCGTAGTCACCTTCAAGGGCAAACGCCCTAACACCATTATTTTTTACCATCAGCTTGAACACTTCCAGCTTCAACTGCTGAAATTCTGCATTTCCATGAGTAGCTTCTCCCAATGCAATTATTTTTGCACTTTCAGGCACGGTTATATTTTCCACGGGTTCAGCATAAGCTAAAAACTCTTCTGGATTCACATTTTCTCCTGTGCCAAAACCTCCAAAACGCATAAATACAAGTGCCGCTAAAGCCATAACACCTAATAATCCAAAAACGATATATCTTATCTTAAATCTTCTTGTCTTTTTATTCTTCATATCTGATAGACCTTTCCTTTATAATGAATCAGTTGTCTTACATCCGTTTTACACGCTTATTGTACTTCACGTAATAGTTCTTCTGCCGTAGTGTTGAACAATTTTGCAAGTGTAAGCAGATTGGAAGTGCTTGGGTCAGATGCTCCGGTCTCCCATTTAGAGACAGCCTGCCTGCTTACGCCGATAGATTCTGCAACAAACTCCTGCGTCATCTTACACTCTTCACGATGCTGCTTCAAAACCTCACCGAGAGATTTCTTGATGCTGGACTTTTCTTTTCTGACATTGCCTGATTTGACATATCTACTCAATGCTCTTATGAGGAAAATTCCCACAGTGATAAATGCCGCTATCACAGCCACCCCGATTAGCAGTACAATACCAAAAACAATAACTCCTAAAAAATCATATTTCACTTAATTACCTCCTTTCGTGACTTCATAATAGCGAAATTTCATGGTTGCTACCACCAACTATCACGATATTTCTTTGGTTGCGAACGGTTGCGGAACTAAAATAACACTTTTTTATGTAAAAGGCATATATGTAAATTAATAAAACGACAAATCCCGATTTCTCAGTTTCAAAAACTGGAAGTTATCGCTTTACTTTTGTTGTATCTTAGCCAAAATACTTTCTATTACAAGTGTTACTGTTATAAAGGCTCCTACAAGGGTATAGTAGTTTAAGCCATACATCAATGGCAAAAGAGAAATAACTACTGTAATAATGGAAAGGACAAACAATGCTTTGAGAACACCTTTCTTCTTCAATGAAAACAATGAAAGTAAGAAGATGGCAACAGTAAGTGTGGCTGTAATAAGTGGAGCAAAATTTGCATAGCCAAACGGTGTAAGGCTAAAGTATGAGAATGTTTCTTTTACTCTTTCTGTTGGAGATGTTGCAAAAATACAAACTGCTCCCAAGGGTAATAATTCTAACACTATTGTTAAAGCTGGCAAAACCGCTAAGCAGACTTTCTTCATGTTGTATATCTCCTTTACAAATTCCGATTTAATTAACTTCATTATATATTTTCCGGCTAGAGTTGTCTATACATTATCCCCCCCCCCGCAAAGTATTCAAAAAAGCGGAAACCATACTCCTTTCCGTGATCCTGTCACAAAATCGCAATATGACTTCCGCTTCTGCTATTCTTTCAATTATTCTTTTAATATTTCACAAAATACCTGTTCAAATTAAAAATGTCCGCCTGAGCTGCCGGAGTTTCCTCCGCCGCCACCGCCGCCGGAACTTCCCGAACTGCTGCTGGATTCAATATGACGTGTAACAACCGTTGTATTGATAAAACGGTCTTCACGTCTTCTGACGTTGAAGTTATGATTCCTGGTATACGTTCTGCTGTCCACTGTCATCTTAGACTTTGCCTGAAACATCATGGCAATGACCGCAGCCGCAGCAACTCCCAGTGAAATTAAAAGCTTCTGTGGCAGATACAGTGACAGTCTGTAAGAAAGGCTGGTATCGAGCTGTTTGCGTACACCTGAAATATATTTTTTACAGCCTGCATAATAATTGCCATCTGAAAGCTTATCTTCCGCTTTTTCACGGATAGCATCTAATTTACTCTGCGTAAAGCTTTTCGTCGTTCTTGCAATACCTGATGTAACCAGCATATCCGCCCGTGACTTCATATCAATGACATAGACAATTGCATCCGGCTCCGAACTGCTTTCATCATAGCCGTAGCTTTCATTAATAATGCCGCGTACATCATTTTCCAGTTCTTTATCGTCCAGTCCTTTGCTCTGTGTCAGAATCACGACATCCGTCTTGCAGGCATCAGATGCTTTCCGGCACATTTTAGTAAGCTGTTCCTTTTCCTTATCGGTAAATAAACCCGCATCATCGACCACATACTCTTTGGACTGCGTATCTGCCCATGCATCCTGCGGCATACCGCCTAAAACTGCTGCCGTTAAAAGGAGCAGGCTCACGAGTAAAATCATTTTCTTTTTCATTTTCATAGCGCAAGCCCTCCTAATGTCAGCACAATCATCATGATTACAAAAATTCCTACAAAGTAAGCAGCTGCTTTTCCTTTGCTGATTGGACGGTCTGCTACGATTTTACCCGTCTGTCCGTTTAAAACGAAGTTAAAATCTTTTCCGTGATAACGGCAGTTTAACATCCATACCGGTAGCAGTGCATATTCGTTGTGTTTATTATTCATGGAAATGTGATTATCCAGCACGCTGACAGTCGAATATCCAAGCATTGTGCTTCTTGCAATTTCCGTAATATAACGGTCTACCCTTTTTCTGACACGGCTCTGCATCTGCTCATCGGTGAAATTATACCGTTCTGAAAGATATCCTGACAGATACGGCATTGCAAACGGTTTTAACGCCGTATAGTCAAACGGCTCTAACTTATCCATCGTGTCATCGTCCATTTTTTCCGAAGCATCTGCCGGCACTTTTTCAAACTGTGCCTCTACATCACGGTATACGTGAAAATGGTCTGTATATGTATACTCTGTATCGCCGTGGCGCTCGGTTCTGATTTTTTCGGCTTTTGCCGTCATCTCGGTTTCGGCATCGAAATCATATAGCCAGAACGGCACATAAACACCGGAAATTTTTTCAATGGTGCTTTCTGTTGACAGTGTCTTTGGCGTAAGCAGCCCTTTTTTCACCCAGCTTTTATACATTTTCTTTGCTGCTTCCCGGTCAATCTGAAACGGAATGACCGATGACGGTGAAAATTCTCCGCTTAACCGGTCTTCCACCAGTGACGGATTGCCGCAGAATGAACAGATTGTTGCAGATGTATACTCATCTGCCAGCAATTCTGCACCGCAGCTCTGGCAGTGATACACTTTCATATTCATGCTGCCTTTACCCTTTTGTCCCTCTGACTGTGCAGACTGTGCAGACTGTGCGTTTTCCCCGGCTTCTGCATCGCTGTAGAGATGTCCGTACTGCTTTTCGTAGTCCTGTACATCCATTTCCATCTGGCAGGATGGGCACTTAAGTTTTTGTGCCGTGCTGTCAAATTCCATTGCCGCCCCGCAATTCGGGCATTTGTACGTTATTGGCATATTCCCTCCATTCCCCTTGATACTTCATCAGGTACACTTTAGTATATTATGATACTTATTATATGATACGCTATCCGTGTAAGCAAGAATCCGCATCATTATATCATCTTTTCTTTAATGCCTTTCGCTGCTTCGCCATGCACGTTATCGTTCTCAAGCCTGATGCAGAACTTTTTGCAAGCACAGTTCTGCTTCGAGCTTTCGTCCGGCACGGCTCATAGCTTTCGGGCATTCATATTTTGTTCATATTTCTTTTAATATCTCTTAACAATATGCACACGTTTTCTTCACTTTTCCTGCATATAATACATTTGTATTAAGAAATTAGCCAATATTTTTTTAATAAAGATTTTTTTCATAATCCCAGTTGTTTAAGTGAATAAACAACTCCTCCCTCTTTTCATCGCCCCTAGCCAGGGCGATGTTTTTTTATCGGATCAAGAAGGAAACAATCATCATCACAATTCCCACAACCAGCATGATAATTCCGGTTTTGCGGTCTTTGTTGACTGCCGGTGACTTTAAATCTTTACGGTCTCTTTCATCATAGAAAATATTCCACTGGTGTCTGGAATTGGATATTTTTACAATTCCAATAAATGCAATCATCATGCCTGCAAAAAACACCATAAACCCCAAAAACGGCAGATATGAAGTTCCACGATAACTCTCACTGTCATTAAAATCAATATCACATAATACACTCTGTAATAATACCATTGCCTGCACTCCCTTCTGCCTCACCGGCGGATTTTGTATTTATTATACAACATTTTTCACATTACTAACAGCCTGTTATTTTGAAAACATCATAAAACCTTTATAAATTGCAACCGTTCAGAGCCAGGCAACTTTTCAGACATAATTGTGAGTCATGCTTGCATGAACGAACAATTTGGGCTGAAAAGTTATCTGGCGGATACGCCTCACCGACAAAATGCCTGCATTTTGGAGGCTGGCTCTGAACGGTTACGATTATTTTCTGCCAGGCAGATTTCCAGACATAAATGTGAGCCATGCTTGCATGAGTGAACAGTTATGTCTGAAAAGTTATCTGGCGGATACGCCTCACCGACAAAATGCCTGCATTTTGGAGGCTGGCTCTGAACGGTTATTATAATTTAAGATTGCCGCTTTTATTTTTAGTCAATTTGCGGTATAATCAACCTATATTAAATTAAAAAATATCAGGAGGTACGATTTATGTTGGTTTCTGCAAAAGAAATGTTAACAAAAGCCCGTGAGGGTAAGTATGCTGTAGGTCAGTTTAATATTAATAACCTGGAATGGACAAAGACCATTCTTCTTACAGCGCAGGAATTAAATTCCCCTGTTATCCTCGGCGTATCAGAGGGTGCGGGTAAATACATGGGTGGTTTTAAAACTGTTTCCGGTATGGTAAACGGACTGCTTGAAGGATTAAATATTACCGTTCCTGTGGCTCTGCACTTAGACCACGGTACATATGAAGGCTGCTACAAGTGTATTGAAGCCGGTTTTTCTTCTATTATGTTTGACGGTTCCCACTACCCAATCGCAGAAAATGTTGAAAAAACAACAGAGCTTGTAAAAATCTGTAATGAAAAGGGACTTTCCCTTGAAGCAGAAGTCGGTGCAATCGGCGGTGAAGAAGACGGTGTTATCGGCATGGGTGAGTGTGCTGACCCGAATGAATGCAAGTCAATTGCAGACCTTGGTGTTACAATGCTTGCTGCCGGAATCGGTAACATCCACGGCAAATATCCTGCCAACTGGCCGGGTCTTAGCTTTGAGACACTGGCTGCCGTAAAGGAAAAGGTCGGTGATATGCCGCTCGTTCTCCACGGTGGTACAGGAATTCCTGAAGATATGATTAAGAAAGCCATTTCTTTAGGCGTTGCAAAGATTAATGTCAATACAGAATGCCAGCTTGCTTTCGCTGCTGCCGTAAGAAAGTACATCGAAGCAGGAAAAGACCTTGAAGGCAAGGGATTTGACCCGAGAAAGCTTCTTGCACCTGGCTGTGATGCAATCAAAGAAACTGTCCGTGAAAAAATCGAATTATTCGGTTCTGCAAATAAGGCCTGATTCCGGTAATACAGCATGAACAACGATAAAGAACAGATAACTTCCAATGAAAAATCCGAAGACGTTTTAGCAGATTTATCAAAAGATGAGCATTCCGGAGAGGAGACATCTTCTCCGGAATCTTCCGGTAAAAAGACATTTACGGACACTGACGGTTCAGATTCTGTAAATGCGGACGTTGCCGCAAAGCCGTCTATTTTACGGCGCATTATTTTGATTGCGGCAATATGTGTCTTTTGCTATTCTGCTTTTATGTTGTTTCAGATTTTCTGGGAATACAAAAAAGGCAATGATATTTATGATACCATTCAAAATCAGGTATTAGATACAGACACACCAACTTCTGTCACGCTTGACGATGAAGAAGTCGAAATTCCGTTTGTATATGACCATAAGCAGCTGCTCTCCATCAATTCCGAAGGACTTGGCTATCTTTACATTCCTTCAATTGATGTACGGCTTCCGATGGTCCAGTCTACAGATAATGATTTTTATTTAACCCACACCTTTAATAAGACCGCTAATAAAAACGGCTGTCTTTTTGAGGATTACCGGATTACCGGCGGACTTTCCGCTACCAACGTCATTATTTACGGACACAATATGCACAACGGCAGTATGTTTGGAAAGCTTTCCCGCTATGATGATGAAAGCTTCTATTATACGGAAGGCCACGACATGTTTTATATTTACACTGAAAATAAAATCATGCAGTACCGCATTTTCAGTGCATATATCAGTGAACCTGTCAGTGATACGTACACCTTTAATTTTTCAACGCTTTCCGGATTACAGGATTATGCCAGATCCATGAAAGCACTTTCAATTTATAATACCGGTGTTTCTGTTGATGATGTTTCGCAGGTTGTAACACTTTCTACCTGTACCTCTGACGGTTCGAAGCGTTTTATCGTTCAGGGTGCTTATGTGGGAGAAGCCTTATTAACCTACTGATTTTTGACATTCTTTGTGCTTTTAATTTAATTTTTAAATAAAATACAAAAAAGAACTTGCATTCTTAGACATTTTGCGTTATTTTATTTAAAGACAGAGAGCAAACAAACAAAGTGCTGTCGATAATTAAATAGTAGAACAAAGGTGTTCCATATTTATCTGCATATAAATTGGAATGCCTTTTTTGATTTTACTATTAATATATTAACATAATAAAAGGAAGGAAGACAAAGTTATGAGTGAAAAATTTAACGTAGCTGACATCTTTGGTGAAAATGTATTTAACGATACTGTCATGAAGGAGCGTTTACCAAAGAATGTCTACAAAAACCTCAAATTAGCTATGACAGGCGTTCAGGAATTATCTTTAACAGATGCCGATGTGATTGCAAATGCAATGAAGGACTGGGCAATTGAAAAGGGTGCTACACATTATACACACTGGTTCCAGCCATTGACAGGAACAACTGCTGAAAAGCACGACTCTTTCATTTCAGCACCAAAGGAAAACGGAAAAGTTCTGATGGAATTTTCCGGCAAAGAATTAATCAAAGGTGAACCGGATGCCTCTTCATTCCCTTCAGGCGGACTTCGTGCAACATTTGAAGCAAGAGGCTATACAGCATGGGACTGCACTTCACCGGCTTTTGTCCGTGAAGATGCTACAGGTGCTACACTTTGTATTCCTACCGCTTTTTGTTCTTATACAGGCGAGGCACTTGACCAGAAGACTCCGCTTCTTCGTTCAATGGATGCTATTAATGAACAGTCATTACGTATTTTAAAATTATTCGGCAACACACATTCTAAGAAGGTTACACCTTCTGTCGGTGCTGAACAGGAATACTTCATCGTAGACAGAGAAAAGTATTTACAGAGAAAAGATTTAATCTTCGCAGGCCGTACATTATTCGGTGCCATGCCTCCTAAGGGTCAGGAACTTGATGACCATTACTTCGGTGCTATCCGTGAAAGAATCGGTGCATTCATGAAGGATGTCAACAAGGAACTCTGGAAGCTTGGTGTTTCCGCAAAGACACAGCACAACGAAGTTGCTCCTGCACAGCACGAACTTGCTCCGATTTATGCACAGTGCAACACAGCTACAGATAACAACCAGCTGACAATGGAAGTTTTAAAGAAGGTTGCTTACAGACACGGTCTTGTATGTCTGCTTCATGAAAAGCCATTTGCAGGTGTAAACGGTTCCGGTAAGCACAATAACTGGTCTATCACAACAGATGACGGTATCAATTTATTAGAGCCTGGTAAGACACCTCATGAAAATATCCAGTTCTTACTGGTACTCGGTGCTGTCATGAAGGCTGTTGATACCCATGCTGATTTACTTCGTGAATCTGCTTCTGATGTCGGCAACGACCACAGACTCGGTGCGAACGAAGCACCTCCTGCTATCATCTCTATGTTCCTTGGAGAACAGCTTGAAGATGTTGTTATGCAGTTAATCGACAAGGGTGATGCTACAAGCTCAATCCAGAAGGGTAAGTTAAAGACCGGTGCTTCTACACTTCCTGACTTAAATAAGGATGCTACCGACAGAAACAGAACATCACCGTTTGCTTTCACCGGTAATAAATTTGAATTCCGTATGGTTGGTTCTGCCGACTCTATCGCTCCTGCAAATGTTGTATTAAATACTATCGTTGCAGAAAGCTTTAAAGAAATCGCTGATGAACTGGAAAAGGCTGATAACTTCGACATGGCATGCCATGATATGATTAAAAAGCTTTTCACAGACCACCACAAGATTGTATTCAACGGAAACGGCTATACAGATGAATGGATTGCAGAAGCTGAAAGACGCGGTCTTCCAAACATTCCTTCTATGGTTGATGCAATTCCTGCTCTTACAACACCAAAGGCTGTTAAGCTGTTTGAAAGCTTTGGGGTATTTACAGAAGCAGAATTAAAGTCAAGAGCTGAAATCAAGTACGAAGCTTATGCGAAGGCTATCAATATCGAGGCAAAGGCTATGCTTGATATTACAGGCAAGCAGTTAATCCCTGCTGTAATCGCTTACTCAACAGAACTTGCAAACTCTGTTCTTGCAGTAAAGGAAGCCGGTGCCGATGCTTCTACACAGGCCGATTTATTAACTACCGTAACCGGTTACTTAAAGGAAATGAAGACACAGCTTGCTGCACTGGAAAAGGCTGTTGCTGACGGTGCTGAAATCAGCAATGTAGAAGAACAGGCGAAGTTCTTCAGAGATACCGTAAAAACTACAATGGATGCTTTAAGAGCACCTGCCGACAAGCTTGAAATGATTGTTGACAAAGACTTCTGGCCATTCCCTTCTTACGGTGACTTATTATTCGAGGTTTAATTTATAAAGAATTTTACTTAAAAACCGTATGATAACTATATAAAATAAGGGTTGTTCCGATATTTCATTGTCGGAACAACCCTTATTTTGGTCTTTATTGCTTTATTACTTTATCCGCAGCTCTTTAAGCGCAAGGCTAAAACAGCGCTTAATCACTCCGTATCAGATACCCGTTCTGTCTTGTGCTGTTGTCTACTGCGGATACACAAGACGCTCCGGCGCCGGATTATCTAAGACTTCCTGCTTGAACTTTCTCATATAAATCTTGGCAAGATTTAAGTTGTTATCCAGATAATTTCCGCAGTCCCTCGGAGAATATCCCGGAATTTCGCCCTCATAAGACAGTACGAAATCTGCGGCCTCACGCAGTACCGGCAAAATATCTTCTGATTTTAAATCTCCTGCAAAAATCACATAAAACCCGGTGCGGCAGCCCATTGGTCCGAAATAAACCGTCTTATCAGCCCATTCCCTGTGGTTTCTTAAAAATGTCGCAACTAAATGTTCAATAGAATGAATCCCCGGATTGTCCATCGGCGGTTCTTCGTTTGGTCTTGTAAAACGCAGATCAAAGGTTGTCAGCACCTGATCTCCTAAATAATCTTTTCTTGAAACATAAACACCAGTGAGTAAATCAAGATGATTTACCGTAAAACTTGCAATTTTATTCATTTTTTCTGTCCTTTCCTTCTATTCCTGCAATTCAACCGGAATTGCTGTACATCATCCGCGGATTGCTTTTTCCAACATCTTAAATTCACTTTCAAAGATACAGTTGCGGATTTCACCTGTCCACAGCTTGTTCTTACATTCGTCAAAATCAATCCAGCGTACAGACTCCACTTCTTCTTCCTGAAGCTTAAAGTCCGAATCCTTCACCGGTTCATCATAAATGTAAACGGCGCTTAATTCATGGTTTTTAAACGGCTTTCCGTCAAAAACCGCTTCCATTGTCCCGTCATGCATTCCGATAAATTTAAGCTTCTCCGGGTCTGCCTTAATTCCCAGTTCTTCTTCCAGCTCCCGCACCGCCGATTCCAGATAATCCTGTCCTGCGGGAATATGCCCTGCCGAGGATATATCATAACAACCGGCATACGCATCTTTTGTTGCGGCTCTTTTTTGCAGTAAAATATCAAATTTCTTTTTATTTTTGTCTGTATAACGCACAAGCCATACGTGCGATGTTCCGTGAATATCCCCGTCCGTATGCACCTGTGTACGCTCTTTGATTTCGCCTGTCAGCTCACCATTTTCTGTACGAATATCTAAATACTCCATGCGCTCACCTTTCGTTTCCTTTTATATATACCATTTTGCGGTTTTCATGAACGGATTCAATCTTTAACACCTTAATGGAACTGATAAACTTCGACAATGTGGAATAACCGTATTCCTTAGCTTTAAATCCCGGATACTTTACATGGATTTTCTGTCCCAGTGCGGCAAGTTCAACTCCTCTGCTGCCGGCTTCCCGCACGCAGGCGATTGCAAAGTCCGTTACCTGCTTTTTATTGCCGTTGTCTTCTTTTAAACGGACAATCACGGTATTGTTGACTTTCTGTAAGTCGAAATTATCAATTTCCTCGATAAATGTAGACAACGAACTGTATCCGTAGTTTCTGACATCAAAATCCGAATATTTCTTCTGCAGACGGCTGCCAATCTCGCCCAGTCCTGTCGGTCTGCCCTTGTCGTCATTTTCAATGACAATTTCAATGATGGCATTTTCAATGACCGCCTGACTGATGATATTTTCAGGAATCCTTTTCTGCTTCCTGACCGGTGTTTCTTCTTCTTCCTCCGCCGCCTCTAACAGCAGTTCCAGATCCGTAAAAACGGAACAGGCTGCCCTGAATGACCGCGGGGTTTTATTTTCTCCCATGCCGATAACGTCCATACCGGATTCTTTTAAGCGGCTCGCCAGCCTTGTAAAATCACCGTCACTCGATACAATGCAGAACCCGTCCACATTCCCCGTATACAAAATATCCATGGCATCTATAATTAATGTGGAATCGGTTGCATTTTTCCCGACCGTATTGCGGAACTGCTGAATCGGCACAATTGAATTTTCCATAAGTGCATCCTTCCATCTGCCCGCCTGCGGACTCGTCCAGTCCCCGTAAATTCTTTTATATGTAATCACACCGTACTTTGTCATTTCGTCCAAAATATACGCAATATATTTTGAGGAAATGTTATCGGCGTCAATTAACACTGCATAGTGCTTATCTTCCATTCCCTTCTGCCTTCCCTGTCCTACATCTGATGTCTTACAATCTTATATTCATCGTTGCTCTGATAGTATGGACAATTCTTATATTCCGATGCACAAAAACGTGCATAATCATCTTCATCCATATTCACATCACATACGTATTCTTCCATTTCTTCATCGTAAACTAAATTGTTGCAGTAATCGCAGCTAATCTGTCCCGCCATGTTATACCTCATTTCCGGACGATTCAATCGCAAAGGTATTTCCCCTGCCATAATGACTATCTGTTTTCGCCCGGAAACAATATAGCCCGCGGCTGGCTTTTACCTGCCGCATAAAAAACCTGTTAATATTATAACAGACGATTCTTCAAATGTATATTCAATTTCCTATAAAAAAAGAGTGCATTATCCATAAAAATTTTATATAATAGAGATAACAAAACAACGTGAACAACTAAATAACAACGCAAGGAGGGGTACTTATGAAATATAAGGTCTTACTAACCGGAAAGAACAATGCTGCAATTGATGAATTTTTCACAAAAATGTATAACAGCTTTGAGTGTCAGACAACGTCCAAGCGCTATGAAGATATGATAAGCCATCTGCACGCTTTCAATCCAGATGCTTTTGTCTACTGCTTACAGGACGAACCGGTCGATGACATTACAAAGATTATATCTATGAAAAGCAGGGATGCCGTACAGCTTCCGCTGATTATCATCGGAGATGCTGCCGACTGTGACAAATTTACAAAAGCCGCTGTTAAGGTTGCGGATTTGATACTGCAGCGCCCTTTAACCGCCGCAGTGATTGAACAGCGCATAAATGTGTTTTTAAAACAGCAAAAGCGAATGCACGAACCGATTGCTGAAGAATTAAAAAAAGCAGACCTTGCCTTTAACGAAACATTTCCGCCAAAAACAGATGTGCCGGACGTGACGGGTATGCCGGATATGCGTGATATTGCAAATATACCAGGAATGACTTCCGGCAAGAAGCATATTCTGGTCATTGACGATGATGCCCGTATGTTAAAAGTCATTAAGCTTCATCTGCATGAAAAATACGATGTAGCAACTGCCATCAGCGGAAAAATTGCTTTAAAATTCTTAGAAACCAAGCACACCGATTTAATTTTACTCGACTATGCCATGCCGGATGAAAACGGCCTTGTCGTACTTGAAAAGCTGCGTGCCAATCCGTCGACCAAAAATATTCCTGTCATCTTTTTAACCGGCATTACCGACCGCAAAAAGATACAGGAGGCACTGGTGATGAAACCGCAGGGTTACCTTTTAAAACCAATTAACAGAAAACGCCTGCTTGCTGCCATCCAAAATATACTTGAAGCGTAGTCGCAGCTATAAGAATAAAACTACCTGCGGAAGGAAGATGCCTATGGAAAACGAATTACATTTAACGGATTTAATCGATGTGGAAATGCTGCAAAGAATTCAGGATGCTTTTTCTGACATGACCGGCATTGCTTCCGTCACAACCGATGCTGACGGAGTTGCCGTAACAAAAGGCTCTCATTTTTCAGACTTCTGCATGAAATATACACGTTCTTCACCACTGGGCTGCCAGCGGTGCGAATTATGCGATAAAAACGGGGCGGAGCTGGCACTTAAAAAAGGGGCTTCTTCAACCTATTTCTGTCACGCAGGACTCGTGGATTTTGCCGCACCGATTATTGCGGACGGCAGAATGGTAGGCTGTTTTATCGGCGGTCAGGTGCTGACCGAGCCGCCGGATATTTCAAAAATCATGCAGGTCGCCGATGAACTGGGGGTTGACCCTGCCAGCTACATTCAGGCGGTTATGAAAGTCAATATCGTGGAAAAAAGCCAGATTGACAAAGCAGCAAGCTTTTTATATACCATTGCAAACGGTCTTTCCAATATTGCTTACCACAAATACCAGCTGTTTCAGGCAAATATTGAGATTGAAAAGGCGAACCGCATGAAGTCGGATTTTCTTGCCAATATGAGCCATGAAATCCGTACCCCGATGAATGCTGTAATCGGCATGGCAGAAATGGCGCTGCGTGAAGACCTGCCGCCTGCCGCAAGGGATTATATTACTCAGATTAAAGCCTCCGGAAAGACACTTTTAACCATCATCAATGATATACTGGATTTCTCAAAAATTGAATCCGGCAAGATGAATATTATTCCGGTGGAATATGAACCGATGTCTACAATCCACGATGTTGCAAATATTATTACCACGCGGATTGGCAGCAAAAATGTTGAACTGATTTTAGATATTGCACCGGATATCCCTTACAAACTGTTTGGTGACAGTATCCGTTTTAAACAGATTTTGTTAAATCTTGCCAATAATGCCGTAAAATTCACCAAACACGGACGCGTGCTTTTAAAAATTTATGCGGACCCTGTAGAAAACGGTGAAACTGTTTTGCACGCTTCTATTGAAGATACCGGCATCGGCATTAAAAAAGAACAGATTGGAAGACTTTTCCGCTCCTTTGAACAGTTAGACAGCAAACGTAACCGCAATATCGAAGGCACGGGACTGGGGCTTGCCATTTCCAAGCTGCTGCTGACGTTGATGCACGGCACTATTTCCGTTGAAAGCGAATACGGTATTGGCAGTACCTTTTCTTTTACACTGCCGCAAAAGGTCCTGGATGACCGTCCAAGCGGTGTATTTAACAATGATCCGCCGGTTCATGCTGCACTTTTTATTAAAAACAGCCTTGTACAGGAACAGTTGCAAAAGGATCTGGACCGTCTGCATATTGCTTATGACAATTGTACCGTGACCGGGACTGAGCCGGACAATACACCTGATTATCTTTTTATCGATTATGCGGTATTTTCCTCTGCCATGCAGGATTATATTCAGGCACACCCTGAACTGACCGCTGTATTGATTACAGACTTTTATACTTCGGTCAGCTGCAATTTAAAGAATCTGCACATTGTAAAAAAGCCGCTGTACTCTTTAAATCTGATTTCGATTTTAAAAAATGAAGATCTGCATTTTGATGAAGAAGATGATGCCGACCACTTTGAATTTACGGCACCGGATGCACAGATTTTAATTGTCGATGACAATGCTATTAACCTGACCGTTACGGAAGGACTTTTGAAGCCGCTTGGTATGCAGATTGACACGTGTCTTAGCGGAAAAGAGGCCATTGAAAAAATTTCGTCACAGATGTATGACATTATTTTTATGGATCATATGATGCCGGAACTGGACGGTGTGGAAACAACGCACATTATCCGGCGTTTTCATCCTGAATATGACGATGTTCCGATTATCGCCCTGACTGCTAATGCCATTGACGGTACAAAAGAAATGTTTTTAAAGGAAGGCATGAACGATTTTGTACCAAAGCCGATTGAACTGCAGTTTTTAACTGCAAAAATCAAGCACTGGCTTCCTGCGGAAAAGATTGACCGACAGCACGGTATGTCTGCAAGCAGAAATACCACAGGCACTGACAACACTGTAACTGCCACGAATGCCGCTGCGGACAATACGCAAGCACTTCCGGCAATTGAGGGACTTGATACAAAAGCCGCCATACAGCTTCTTGGCAGCCCGCAGTTATATATGACCGTTCTAAAAGATTACTACCGTGTCATTAAACAGAAGGCAGAACTGATTAAGAAATATGAGCAGCAGGAAGACTGGCACGCCTATACCATTGAAACCCACGCATTAAAAAGCGCTTCCAGACAGATTGGTGCGACTGACCTTGCCGAATCCGCTGCCCGTCTGGAACTTGCCGGTTCCAGACAAGATGCGGCACTCATTCATGAACAGACTGCTTCCCTCCTTCATGATTATTTACAATACCAGTCTATTTTGCAGCCATATTTTCAAAAGGAAGAAAAAATCTCCGCACAGGAAACGATTACTGCACCGGTTCTGGAGAAGCTTTTTTATGCCATGTATGATGCAATTGATAATCTGAACAGCGATACCATGGAATCTACGCTGGAGGAAATGACACACTTTATCTATCCTGACAACCAGCAGGAATTTTTAAATCAGCTAAAGACGGCTGTTTCCGATATTGACGTGGAACAATGCACGAAAATCCTTGATGCATGGAAATCTGTTGTTTAATATCGTATTTTATCAACTACAATACCCCGCAGCGTATTACATTTCTGTTTATACCCTGCGGGGTATTTCTTAAAACGTGTAGCCTTTTTTGTCCATACCGATGATAAACCTGATTTCTCGCTGCTTTGCAATCTTATTTTTCTTCTTTTGATATACTTTGCGCCAGTTTTTCTACGGTTTCCTGTGGCAATTCAGCTAATTCTGCGACAGATTTTATGTCATTCCCCATACTAAGAAGTTTTGTGGCAATCTGAATTTTAGTATATTCTTCGCCTTCGCGGCGTCCGCGGTTTAAGATATCTTTTGCTTCATAGTTTAATACTTTTCCGCCCATTGTCCGGCTCACCCCTTTCGCAACATTTTTATATTTAACAGCAAGATGTTCTATGACTTTACGTGACATATCAAGAATAGCAGCTTTGGCATATCTGTTCAAGTCACCCATCTGGCAGGCGATTTCAAGACGTTCCCTGATTGAAGCATATTCTGCTTCCAGCTGCTTTAACTTTTTCTTGTTTTCTTCCAATTCTTTAAAATCTTTCTCATATGCAAAAATATGAAACGGTATCAGAAAAAACAGTTTCTTTTCAAACAATTCATGAATCGTATAACGTTTTATTTTTAATACCGGCACGGTATAGGATACCCTTCCGCCCGGAGTTAAGACTTTAACCGTCATTTCTTCCGGCGTATTTTTAGTATGTCTAAGCGACACAATTGCTGAATCCGGAAATTGTACTGTCAAAATATTTGATATAAACTCTCTGTTTTCTAATGCAAGCTGTGTATCATACTCAAACATTCGTACAATCATACTGCCGTCTTCCGTACTTTGACATTCAATGTGATATCGTTTGCGCTGTGCTGTATTACAGCCGGCAGAGCCGCCGTAAAGCTGATTTTTTAGTACCTGTGGTATCGGTGTTTCTTTACTACTGATAATTTCAAAACTGGAATCCGTAATCCGTTCCTGCTCACTGCCGTCGGGCATTTTAATAAAATGCTCATTTTGCAGCAGGCAGATGGTTTCTTTTCCGGTATATTTTGTATGAAAAATTTCATTGACAACCGGAATCATTAACTCCGTACAGTCGGTTAAAA
>ENA-UOJP01000183-UOJP01000183.1-human-gut-metagenome-genome-assembly--contig:-C102-NODE-183-length-143850-cov-257.489600_pt1 | contig 143850 bp, 133 predicted proteins | sample MGYA00242353_ERZ723900 | MGnify/ENA metagenome assembly ERZ723900 | reverse complement strand
TGGGCTATTCTTTTTGAATTTATTGAAGAAAGAAAGTGTTAAACTCAAAAAAATAAGAAGTTTTGCTTGACACTCATGTTTTAGGGATATTTATTGAATCTCCCACTTTAGAAGATCAGTGAGAGATGCACTTTCTTCTTCGTTAAGTTGGAAAACCTTGGGTTCCGAATTATGCTGTTATACTTTTAGCATAACAATATAAAGGAGTTAAGAACAGTACTGTCTGTTCTCTTTCTTATTTATATGTATAAGCTAGTGCTGCTCCCAATGCCGTGCGATATTCTGCATATTCGGGTATCCAAAAATGGCATTGATACATTTTTTCCATAACTGGGAATATTTCTTTGCATTGTGGCATTTTGGTCAAATTACCTATCAGGACAAAATCTTTGATATGGCTATTCAGTGCTGCTAATATGACAGATTGTCCTATCGATTGTAATACCATATGAATGATTCCCGCTGCTACATCTTCCATAGAGGCATTTGAGCTTGCTTTGCCAAATGTGGAAGCGGTGGCATCCAAAGGAAGTCCCGGTAGAGGAGTGTTGCAAATATCCTTGATTTGCAAATCAATATTTTCTATTACACCTTTCTCTGCCATCTTCACCACTTGATGAATATTCTGTGTTTTTAACAACAGGCAGGATAATCCTTGAATGGTTCCTCCACCAATACCTATACCACCTATGTGAGATATATTTTCACCTCCTTCCACTTTTACAAAAGAGGTGCCGGTACCCATGCTTACTACAATAAGGTCTTGTAGTTGGGAGTCATAGTGAGCTCCAAGGCCGTTTGCTAGAAACTCATCCGTATGATCAGTAGAGAGTCCATATAATGGTTGGTTTACGTAAGCACTTCCCACTCCTGTCAACATGACTTTATCAATGTCGTTTAAGCTGATTCCATTATCATATATGTATTTGCCAAAAGCACCGAATAACGAAGTGATAGGATCTTCGGCTTTTACAATCATAGGATGTTTTATGCCTTCTTTATCCACACCTATTATTTTGGTGGTACTTCCGCCTACGTCTATACCTATTACCATTCCCATTGTTTTTCTTTGTTTATTCTAAAAGAGTGCAAATATACAGGAATTATCTAAGTGTTTATTCATATAGCTTGCGATAATTACCAATTATCTGTTCGGAATGGGGCTACTGGCAGACCTGATGCTCCGAATAAAGCACCGTCAGTATGGTTGGCCCAATTGTATCTCACGGCTACAGGATGAGGTACATCGGGTGATTGTACAATTATTTCTTTCTTTTTTACTGTTACTGTTGCCGGATAAAAAATCCTATCTGTACCTGCAATTATAAATCCGCGTACTGGATCGGGATGCAGGAATCCTTTTCCTAGATTTTCAAAATGGATACGAAGGGTATTTCCTTCGATGCTGTAGCTTTTGTAAACCGGATATTGAGGCATTTTTCTTTTTCCGTAGGTTTGTTTTAATGCTAGCTGTGATAGGCGAAGACCTGTTTCCAGAGTGCTTTGGAAGGTATTGCTTTTTCCTTTTCCAATATCGGTGGTTACTACCATGCCTGTATGATTCAAGTGTAAAGTCTGTGCTTGTGCTTCACGTATGGCCGCCCAGTCTGAATCATCTTGTATTTCTTCTTTTTTCCCATGGTTGGACAGTTGTACAAAGTAGAAAGGCATTTGTGGTTTCTGCCACTTATCGCGCCAGTCGGCTATCAATGACATGAATAAGTCTGCATATTCATCGCTGCTTCCCAAATTACTTTTTCCTTGATGCCATACAATACCTTGAAGAGGGAAAAAAGTAAGCGGATGTATCATCGCATTGAATAATCCTGTGGGATACTTAGGGTTACTTTCTGGTGAAATGGGTATAGGGGGGATTCCACTTAATGAGAGACCGGACAGGTATTTCCATTCTCCTGCCAATGAGATAAGATTCTTGCCTTGTATACTTAGTTTCATGTCTTCTGGACGGCCATATATTCCTCCTTTGCTTTTGTAATTGGTCACACGTATGGTCAGTACAGCCTTTCCGCGTTTTACCAGCTTATAGGGAATTTTGTAACAGCAGGACACATCGGCTTTTGTGTTTCGTCCTATTTCAGTCCCGTTATAATATACAATGCTTTCATCGGCAATGTTCCCCAAATTTATTGTGATATTTTTTCTAGTCCAGTTACGTGGAATATCTATCGTTTTTCTGAACCATACTACTCCATCGAAGTCTTTCATTCCCTTATCTTCCCAGTATCCCGGAAGTTCCATTGTTTTCCAGTTTTCATCCGAATAATCAGGTTCCGCCCATACTTGATGGTCATCGCACCATCCCATATCGTGTTCGTAAAGAGCTTGATACCACTTTTCTCTTTTACGGGCATATTCTGCTTCTATTTTTTCAGGATTGAACTCCAAGGATTCAAGCATTTCTGTTTCTTTGTTGTAGCTTGGCAGGTCTTCTAACGCATCATAACTGGCCCATGCTTCTGCAGGAGTATCTTTCCAGGTACAACTTATTATACCCACGGGTACTTTCAGAGTCTTTTGTAACTGGCTGGCAAAAAAATATCCCACTGCAGGGAATCCGGTTATGTTTTTGGAGGTGCATTCTTTCCAACCTTCTTGTGTAGTGTGTAAATCTTTCTTGGGAACTAAGGAGATTTCTTTCTTTGTCTGAAACAGACGGATATAAGGTTGGGGGGCTATATCTATGGGAGTTTCTGTTTCACATTCTCCTGTATACAACCATATTTCACCAATTAAAATATTTTGCAGTATGTGTTTATCCCCGTCCGAAATGATGATTTCATAAGGACCTCCGGCAGATGGGGTAGGAATTTCTATTCTCCAATTTCCTTCTTTGTCAGGTGATGTCGTATAGGGATGCTTACTCCATCCTGTTGTTATTATCACTTCTTTTTTTGTGGATGAATGGCCATGGAAAATGACATTTGATTTTTGTTGTAATATCATATTGTCTGTGAATAATGCAGGCAGTGTTACTTTGGCTTCTGTCATACAAAACGCCATTAACATTCCTAATAAGATCATTTGTTTTTTCATGAGTGCTAAATTTGTTGTGTTATCAGGCTTATGGTATCTATTTATGCTGGATAAGTCCTCGGTCTTTGAATATGAGTTGTACCAGACGGAAAGCCAAATCTGTAAGCAATATTCCCAAGGCGGCACCAATGATGACATCAAACAGCCAGTGACGGTTATTCAGAATACGGGTAAACCCTGTTACTATAGCTGCTGCGTATGCTACTAATCCTATCCAATATCCTTTGAACCCATATTCCTTATACAATAAGGTAGCTGCCATAAATGCTGCTGCCGTATGTCCGGAAGGAAAAGAGAAATAATTTGTGGCATCCGGGCGAAGCACTCCGGTGGTGAGTTTTAATCCGTTTACTACCAGCTGTGTCAGTATGACTGACAGGACTATGAAAGTGAACAACCGTTTCCATCCGAAACGACCTCTTATTCCTCCCAATTTTAGTCCGAATAGAAGTATGAGTGGAAAAAGTTGCAGATAATTGTCATAAGTTTGATGGAAAGCCGGAACGTGTATATTACGCAAATTACGTATGTATAGATTTGCATTCTCGAAAAAATGGGAGAATGTTCCGCTTCCGTCTTGCAAATACACTGCAATAACAAGTAATACAGCTATGTAAAACGTGATGATTGCCATCGTTTTAATTTTTCCTATCATAAGTCAGTTTATTAAGTACTACGGATGAATGCCCCGAAAGTACTCATTTTCTCTTTTATCTATTAATGTGTTAATGATAAATTTTGTTCAAAATAAGTTTCTTTAGGACTCTTATGGTTTAGCCGGTTCTTCCTTCATTTCCCCTTTGCTATATCCGCTGGGACTTATTTTATAGTATTTTTTGAATACTTCGCGGAAATATTTTACATCATTAAACCCGGTCATATCTGATATCTCGGATATATTATACTGTCCTTCGGATAGTAATTGTGCTGCCCGTTTCAGCCGGATCAGGCGGATATAGTCTGCCGGAGCTTGGTCTGTCAATGCTTTCAGTTTATTGTAGAAACTGGAACGGCTCATGTTTTGTGAAGCACAGAGTGACTCCACATTGAAACTTGAATTGTCTAGATTTTCAGTTATTGTTTCTTTCACTGCTTCTAGGAACTGTTGGTCCAATGTGTTGCTATAATTTATGGAAATACTGTCATTATGTAACTCCATATCTGCATATTTGCGGCGAAGGAGTGCACGGTTAGTCAGTATGTTGGCTATAGATGCTTTTAGTATTCCTATATTAAAAGGTTTTATTAGGTATTTGTCCGCACCTGTTTCTAATCCTTCAACGATATTCTTTTCATCATTTAATGCTGTTAGCAGAATTACAGGGATATGAGACGTCAGTATATTATTTTTGATAGCAGAACACAATTCGTCTCCTCGCATTTCGGGCATCATAATGTCTGATAATACTAAATCAGGTTTAAATTCAGGGATAATTTTTAAGGCTTCTTTGCCATTGGTACACGTTTCCACTTGATAAGCTTCGGATAAAGTATGAAACAGATATTCGCGTAGATCGTCATTGTCTTCCACAACCAGGATACGCTGTGTATTTTGAACATGCTGCCGATACAGATCTTTATAAGTATGGGGAGAGACTGCACTAGGAGATACTGGTGCCACGTTTTCTTGTTGTACCGTTTCTGTCGGGACCTGTTGGTTTCGGAATTGTTTTTGGGGGAAGATAACCTTTACACGGGTACCTTTATTCTCTACGCTTTCTATGCTGATCTTTCCTTTATGAATACGTACTAGTTTCCATACTAACATCAGTCCGATTCCACTGCCTGTAATTTTTGCATTGATGGCATTGCTGCCCCTGAAATGTAACTTGAATAACTTTTTTTGTTCTTTGGCAGGAATCCCGATGCCCGTGTCTGTAATCTCCAGGCTCCAGTTGTCCTTGTCATGGCAGATGATAATGTGTACCTCACCGTGGGCGGGAGTATATTTGATAGCATTTGAAATCAAGTTTTTTGTGATCGAGTCCATTTTTTCTTTGTCGAACCATACATTTTGATATTCAAAGTTGCTTTTGTAGTCGAGTTTGATCTGTTTGGCTTCTGCATAACTATAAAAGGCATGGCATATTCCTTCCATATAGGTATTAAGTTCATGTTCCGATATACGGAGGGAGGAGGAGTATACATTAGCTTTGCTGAAGTTTATCAGATTAGTGGTGAGGCGTAGCAAGGTGTCCACGTTCTTCATCGCTGTAAGCATATTGGCCTGACTTTCTTCACTTAAATTTTCTTTTTGTTGAATTTCTTCCAAAGGTGCCTTTATTAGTGTCAGCGGAGTACGGATATCATGCGCTGTATTGATAAAGAACCGAGTTCTTTCATCCGAGGCCTTCTTTTCTCTGCGCATGGAATGCAGGCGGAAAATGACGTATGTTACTGAAGTGATAGTCAGGACATAAATACAAATAGCCCAAAAACTGAGCCACACGGGATGTGCTACAGTAATTTTCAATATCCGCTCCTGCAACACGTGTTTATTATCCTCTTTAGAAACGGAACGTACACGCAGTGTATAGGTACCGGGAGCAACATTAGTGAATCGGATAGTCCCTTCGTCACTTGGAGTAGTCCAACCGTCGTAGAATCCTTCCAACTGCCAGGTATATAGTATGTCCGACGGATAATCGTAATTGATAGAGGATACTCGGATAGAAAATGTATTTTGCATATATTTCAGATTCAATTTCTCTATTTGGTCGATATCTTTAGTCAGAGGAGAGTTTGGATCATTAGGATATACAGTTTGGTAGAAAATATGGAAGTCGCTGAATATCATATGTGAATCTCCTGTTTGGGGCATTTCTATGTTTTGGGGGAATTCCAGTGCACCATCTGTACTTCCGAATACAGTGTTCCCATTGGCACGTAGTACACCAGAGCCGGCATTGAAACAGGTGGACATCAACCCTTGTCCGCGAGTCCAGTTGCGGAACTGGCGGTTAGTAGGCGAGAAAATACTGATACCATTTTCGGTACTCATCAAGATATTCCCGTCTTTTGTGGGTAGAATAACATAAATACTGTTTGATACTAACGGGCTGTTTTCTGTGTGGTAATGGGCGCTGATTGATTCTTTTACCGGATCATAAGTAAATAGTCCGGAGCCACTGGTGCCAATGTAGAGTAAACCATTGTTTTCTTGGTGTAACGTATAAATGTAGGTTGCTCCACCGGGCAGATGTATTTCATTGTATTTACCCGAATTCCGGTCCAGTAGAAAAAGATTGGTGGAGGTACCTATCCACATAGATGTACTATCCTTTTCTTCAATGGCAGTGACGGACCCTAGTCCGGGATAAAGACGTCCTTGGCGTGTCTTTAGATTAAAGCATTTCAGATTATAATATCCTCCGGACCATATGCACCCGTATCTGTCCTTTTTAATGTCGCGTATGTATTTGTCGGCACGTACATTCAGATGGAAAGATTGGGCAGGGGTGAGGTATTCTATGTTTCCGTTTTTCTTGGTAATCTGGAAAATGCCCGATGCATATCCTCCGGCCCATATAATACCCGGAGAAACTTCGCATAAAGTGATAAAAATGCGGTTCTGATTTTTTAGTCCGTGATTGAAAGAGCTTAGAAAAGAACGCCATTGCTTTTGCTTTGAATCGTATAAGCTGATGCCGTTGCTTGTTCCAAACCACAGATCCCCGTCACTATCTTCTATAATGGAGTTTACTTGGTTGTTTACTAGTGACTGCCGGTTGCCAATAGAGTGCTTTATCCAGTTGTAGTTGGTATATTGGTTATTGCGGACGGTAATTCCTGTAGGATAGCTAGACAGCCAGATACGCTGCTCGTTGTCTACATATACATCATTGATAATGTTCCCGTCCATTTCGTTGTAACTACCATAATTTGCAATGATATAAGGTTCGGTTTCATAGGTATCTATGTTTAATTTGTGCACTCCTGCTCCTTCAGTGGCTACTAATAATTCCTTTGTGTTCAAGGGACTGAGCCGTGTAATATTCACATCTGTTAGTTCTACTTCGGGACGTACAATTTTCTGGATATTTAAGTCATATATATAGACTCCCTTTTCAAAAGTGCCTATAAATAGTTTGTTGGCTGTACGGTGTAGATATAATTCGTGTACGTGCATATCCATCATTTCCAGTTTGCCGCAGGAGAGTTCTTTCAAATTCCCGTTTTCCAGTTTTACCAGATAGATTCTTTTGTCTGTACCTATAAAAAAATGTTCACTGTTTATCTGTTCTATGCAGGTGATATTTCCCAGCCGGTTAGAAATTCTTTGCTTTTGTCCGGATTCTATGTTAAAAAGGTGGATAGCCGATTTGCCGCACAACCATACGTTACTCTCCTGGTCTATATAACTATATCTCACGAAAGCATGGTAGTCCTTGTTCCAGTAATTGTACATACTGTATATCTGTACAAAACGATCGTGTCCTGAATCATAACGGAAAATTCTGCCTTGTTTTCCTGTGACCAGCAGTGTACCTGTTTTATCTAAATAAGTCCAGTTTATATTCAATAACGGGTCTAGCTCCCTGTCGCCTTCTTTTAATTTATAATGTTTTATTTCTTTTCCGTTATATCGGTCTATTCCCACATGGGTGAGGAACCACATGTATCCACGCGCGTCTTTTTGAATTCTGTATATTTTCTGATTACTTAGTCCTTCTTCTATACCAATATATTTATAAGTCTGCGATGAGACGGCTAATGACAATAGCAAAAAAATGAGACTTGCGATAGTAGCTTTCATAAAACTCTTTATTCTAAATCTTTTCCTTTTCAAAAAACAGTAACAAATTTAAGATAAAAAAATCATAGGACTAGTAATTTGATATGATCTAAATTTCGGTAAAATTATCCCTTTGTTCGCCTATAGCATCACTTGTTTAGATGTAGAAAATGCAAATGGAAGAATGTTTGTAACATTACTGTCAGATGATTATGTTTTCTTAACAAAACTTCGTGCAGCATTATGGTATAGCCTGCATTTCTTTCAATAGAAAAGACTTATAAACTAGAATAATTAACTAATAAAGAAAAGCACAATGAAAAAGTTTTTTGGTTTTAATAAATTGCTTGCGTCTGTAGCGGTACTTGCTTCTGTGATGATCTTTCAATCCTGTTTGGATGATGATGATAATGATTATTACAGATACGCATGGCCCAATGCATTGGTTACTGTGAAACCGGTGGCCGACAATTCATTTTTTATGCAGTTGGATGACAGTACGACACTGTTGCCTGTCAATATGAAAAATTCTCCTTATGGTGAGAAGGAAGTAAGGGCTCTTGTAAATTTCGATCCGGTGAATGAGTCAAGCGGAGAGTATGACAAGGCTGTACATATCAACTGGATAGACAGTATCTTGACAAAACCGATTGCCGGTGATTTAGGAGATAAGAATGATGAAGTGTATGGTACTGACCCTGTAGATATGATTAACGATTGGGTGACAATTGCCGAGGACGGTTATTTGACTTTGCGTTTCAGAACCATGTGGGGGGATCGCAGTCAAGCTCATTTTGTCAATTTGCTGATGAGTAAAGATGCTGAAAATCCTTATGAGGTAGAATTCCGCCATAATGCCTTTGGTGATGTATACGGTGAACCTGCCGACGGACTGGTGGCATTTAATTTGGATTCCTTGCCTGACACTGAAGGAAAAACAGTGAAGCTGAAATTAAAATGGAAATCATTTAACGGAGAGAAAACAGCGGAATTTGATTATTGTACCCGTAAGTCAACTCCTGCAAACAATGCAGCCATTACAGCCGGACGAAGTGTCTTGAGATTAAAATAAGGTTTTATAACTGAGGTGCAATTTCAATCCCTCCTGTTCTATGTGGTATAGAGCCGGAGGGATATTTATTTTGCTCTATTCGCTCATCCATATCCCTAGCATTACTCCGAGGATACCCAATACCACACTGCTAATGATGTATGTGAAAAAAGAGGGGTAGAGTCCTGATTTCAGTAATTGCAAACTTTCGTTGCTGAAAGTGGAGAAAGTGGTGAAGCCACCACAAAGTCCGATAGTGAGCATCAGTCTTATATCATTGTTGATATGAATGCGTGAGGTGAGGGTATAAAATACCCCGATAAGTATGCAACCCAAAATATTGACTGCGAAAGTACCCCACGGAAAATTCGTTGCTCCCTGGCGATAAATACTTATGGTAAGCAGGTAGCGAAGTACACTTCCTGTACCTCCTCCCAAGAAGATGAGTAATAGTGATTTCATAAATGCTACATTTTGATGCAAAAATAGCAATGATTATTCATTCAGAGCCAAACTTTTTTAGTAATTTTGCACCCTAAACGAAAAATACGCAAAAAGGAATGGGTGGTTTTTTTGGAACAGTCTCAAAGGCTGAATGCGTCACCGACTTATTTTACGGGACGGACTATAATTCACATTTAGGAACAAAAAGAGGTGGTTTGGCTACGTATGCTCAAGGAGAGGGCTTTATGCGCTCTATCCACAATTTGGAGAGCTCTTATTTCCGTACGAAGTTTGAATCTGAACTTCCAAAGTTCAAAGGGAGTTCGGGTATCGGCATTATCAGTGATACGGACCCGCAGCCTATCGTGATAAACTCGCATCTAGGCAAGTTCGCCATCGTCACAGTAGCTAAAATCAATAACATTACGGAATTGGAATGCGACTTGTTGGCGGCTAATATGCACTTTTCTGAAATGAGTCTTGGCAAGACGAACCAGACAGAACTGATAGCATTGCTTATTGTGCAAGGAAAAAATTTTGTAGATGGTATCGAGAATGTTTTTAATAAAATCAAAGGATCATGCTCCATGCTGATATTGACGGAAGATGGTATTATAGCAGCACGTGACAAATGGGGGCGTACTCCGATTGTAATAGGTAAAAAAGAGGGTGCGTATGCTGCGACAAGTGAATCAAGCAGTTTGCCGAATCTGGATTATGAAATAGAGAAATATGTAGGACCGGGCGAAATTATTCGCTTGCGTGCCGATGGAATGGAACAAATGCGCAAGCCGAACGAAGGAATGCAGATTTGTTCTTTTTTGTGGGTATATTATGGATTTCCGGTTTCATGTTATGAAGGAAAAAATGTAGAGGAAGTACGTTTTATGAGTGGTTATAAAATGGGGCAGAAGGACGATTCGGAAGTTGATTGTGCCTGCGGTATTCCTGATTCGGGGGTAGGTATGGCATTGGGGTATGCTGAAGGTAAAGGAATTCCTTATCATCGTGCTATTGCCAAGTACACACCTACCTGGCCTCGTAGTTTCACTCCTGCCAATCAGGAAATGCGTTCACTGGTAGCAAAAATGAAGCTGATACCTAATCGTGCAATGCTGGAAGGTAAGCGCGTGTTGTTTTGTGACGATTCTATAGTGCGTGGGACCCAGCTTCGTGATAATGTGAAAATTTTATTTGATTATGGTGCTAAAGAGGTTCATATGCGCATTGCTTGTCCGCCATTGATTTATGGATGTCCTTTCATTGGTTTCACTTCTTCAAAAAGTGATTTGGAACTGATTACCCGCCGGATGATTAAGGAGATTGAAGGCGATGAAAATAAGAATCTGGAAAAATATGCAACAACAGATTCGCCGGAATATAAGAAGATGGTACAAATGATTGCCGACCGCTTTGGTCTGAGTTCGTTGAAGTTCAATACTTTGGAAACTTTGGTAGAAGCGATAGGATTACCAAAATGTAAGGTATGTACCCATTGTTTTGATGGCTCCAGTTGCTTCTAATAACAAAATAATAAAATATTAATAAAAAAGAGCTGTGATTTGTTTGGCAATTCACGGCTCTTTTTCTATTTTTACAGGCAAGTATGAATATTAAAACAAAAAGAAAAATGACGGTAATAGAACGATTTTTAAAATATGTAAGCTTCGACACTCAGTCTGATGAGAATAGCGGAGTTACCCCTAGTACGCCGAAGCAGATGGTGTTTGCGCAATATTTAAAATCAGAATTGGAACAATTGGGCTTTCAGGAAATTTCTTTGGATGAGAATGGTTATCTGTTTGCTACATGGCCGGCCAATACGGATAAACCGGTTCCTGCCATCGGATTTATTGCACACATGGATACCAGTCCCGATATGACGGGTGCAGGAGTCACCCCACGCATTGTCTATGGTTATGATGGGACAGATATTGTATTGTGTGAAGAAGACAACGTTATACTTTCTCCCAAGCAATTTCCCGAATTGTTGGATCATAAAGGGGAGGATCTTATTGTAACTAACGGCAAGACATTGTTGGGAGCTGATGATAAGGCGGGCATTGCTGAAATTATCTCAGCTATGGTATATCTGAAAGAACATCCTGAAATCAAGCATGGAAAAATTCGTGTGGGATTTAATCCTGATGAAGAAATAGGCTTGGGTGCACATAAATTTGATGTGGAGAGATTCGGATGCGAGTGGGCATATACGATGGATGGTGGTGAAGTAGGGGAGTTGGAGTTTGAAAACTTTAATGCCGCTTCTGCAAAAGTGATTATTAAAGGACGTAATGTACATCCGGGATACGCTAAGGATAAAATGATCAACTCTTTGCGTGTAGCTAATGAGTTTGTGGCTTTACTGCCTACGGACGAAGTGCCTGAGTGTACTGATGGTTATCAGGGATTCTATCATTTGATTGGCATGACGGGTGAAGTAGAGCAGACTACTATCTCTTATATAATCCGTGATCATGACCGTGCCAAGTTTGAGGCATGCAAGGAAAATATGAAAAAATGGGCGGAAATCATCAATAAGAAATATGGAGAAGGTACCGTTACCTTGGAACTGAAAGATCAGTATTACAATATGCGTGAGAAAATTGAGCCGGTGATGCATATCATTGATGTCGCTTTCAAGGCTATGGAAGAGGCGGGCGTGACACCTAAGGTGAAGGCTATCCGCGGCGGAACGGATGGCGCACAACTTTCATTCAAAGGATTGCCTTGTCCCAATATTTTTGCCGGTGGCTTGAATTTTCATGGCAGATATGAATTCGTGCCAATCCAGTCTATTGAGAAAGCTATGAAAGTAGTGGTGAAAATTGCTGAGTTGGTGGCAAGATAAGTAATTTATTAACCTTAAAATAGTAAAGTAATAACATGAAAACAACTCCGTTTACCGAAACACACATTGCCTTGGGGGCGAAAATGCACGAATTTGCAGGTTATAATATGCCTATTGAATATTCGGGAATTATTGATGAACACCTTACAGTATGTAATGCCGTAGGTGTTTTTGACGTATCCCATATGGGTGAATTTTGGGTAAAAGGTCCTAATGCGTTGGAGTTTTTGCAGCAAGTGACTTCAAACAATGTAGCAACTTTGCCTGTCGGTAAAGCGCAATATACTTGTTTCCCTAATGAGGAGGGAGGTATTGTTGATGACCTGTTGGTATATCACTATGAATCCGAAAAATACTTGTTGGTGGTAAATGCAGCCAATATTGAGAAAGACTGGAACTGGTGTGTCAGTCATAACACAGTGAGTGCGGAATTGGAAAATGCATCCGACCATATGGCACAGCTTGCTATTCAGGGACCGAAGGCTATGGAAGTTTTGCAAAAACTGACTCCGGTCGACTTGTCCGAAATTCCTTATTATGCTTTTACCACAGGTGAGTTCGCCGGTCAGAAAGATGTGATTATTTCGAATACCGGTTATACCGGTGCAGGTGGTTTCGAGCTTTATTTTTATCCCGAAGCCGGTCAGGCTATCTGGAAAGCAATTTTTGAAGCAGGTGCTCCTGAAGGGATTAAACCTATCGGACTAGGGGCTCGTGATACATTACGTTTGGAAATGGGCTTTTGCCTGTATGGTAATGATTTGAGTGATACCACTTCTCCGTTGGAAGCAGGATTGGGCTGGATTACTAAGTTTGTTGAAGGAAAGAATTTCATTTCACGCGCTTTACTTGAAAAGCAGAAAGCCGAAGGATTGAAACGCAAGCTGATTGCTTTTGAAATGGTAGACCGTGGTATTCCCCGTCATGGTTATGAACTGGTAAATGCTGATGGAGAGAAAATAGGTGAAGTAACTAGTGGTACCATGTCTCCAATGCGTAAGATTGGTATTGGTATGGGATATGTTCAGACCGCTTACACAGCATTAGGTACTGAAATATTTATTGATGTGCGCGGACGCAAACTGAAAGCTGTAATAGTAAAGGCCCCGTTCAGAAAATAAATCGAAAGCCGGAAAAGAGAACGCTGATAACAAATATAACGCGAATATTCAGATTTTTTGAATATTCGCGTTTTTCTTTATATGGCTGATATACATTTGTTGTTAGTTCCTTTCCATAAAAACAGCTTTTGATGCAAAATTAATAATAGGATGAAGAATATGATAAATAGATAATTCTTAATTTTGCAATCAAAAATTTATTAGCTATGTCTGAATTGGCTCCATTGATAAGTGATTTGGCTTTGATTCTGATCTGCGCCGGTGTCATGACGCTCGTCTTTAAACGGTTAAAGCAACCTCTTGTTCTCGGCTATATCGTAGCCGGCTTTTTGGCAAGTCCCCATGTTCCTCTTACTCCGTCGGTCATTGATGTGGCCAATATCCATACATGGTCGGAGATTGGTGTGATATTTTTGTTGTTCGCTCTGGGATTGGAATTTAGTTTCAAGAAATTGGTGAAAGTAGGAGGGACAGCGGTCATTGCGGCGTGTACCATTATATTTTGTATGATATTGGTTGGAATTTTTGTGGGGTGGTCTTTCGGGTGGCAACGCATGGACTGTCTGTATTTGGGAGGTATGTTGGCCATGTCCTCTACGACTATTATTTACAAAGCTTTTGATGATTTGGGGTTGAGGCAGCAACGGTTTGCCGGTTTGGTTCTTAGTATTTTGATATTGGAAGATATATTGGCTATTGTTTTGATGGTTATGTTGAGTACAATGGCAGTGAGTCAGAATTTCGAGGGTAGTGAAATGGTCTATAGCATTGCTAAATTATTATTCTTCCTTATATTATGGTTTGTGGTAGGTATTTATATCATTCCTACATTTTTGAAGCGTTCCCGCAAGTGGATGGCAAATGAAACATTGCTGATTGTTTCGCTGGCATTGTGCTTCGGTATGGTAGTTGTAGCGGCCAAGGTTGGATTTTCGGCTGCGTTTGGAGCTTTTATAATGGGGTCTATTTTGGCAGAAACGGTGGAGGCCGAAAATATAGAGAAGCTTGTGGCCCCTGTAAAAGATTTGTTTGGAGCCATTTTCTTTGTATCTGTGGGAATGATGGTAGACCCTGCCATGATTGTAGAATATATATGGCCCATTGTGATTATTACATTGGCCATTCTGCTTGGGCAGGTTATTTTTGGTACAGGTGGCGTGATTTTGTCGGGACAGCCGTTGAAAGTTGCCATGCAATGTGGTTTCAGTCTGACCCAGATTGGTGAATTTGCATTCATTATCGCTTCATTGGGGGTAAGTCTGAAAGTAACCAGTGATTTCTTGTATCCTATTGTGGTGGCTGTTTCGGTCATTACCACATTTCTGACCCCGTATATGATACGTTTGGCGATACCTGCTTATCATATAGTAGAGAAACGTCTGCCCGGCAAATGGAGAAAAATGCTTGAGCGTTATTCGTCGGGATCGCAAACGGTGAATCATGAAAACAATTGGAAGAAATTGTTGGTTGCCATAGCTAGGATTGTAGCTGTTTATTCCGTATTGTGTATAGCTATGATTACACTTTCATTCCATTTTATTATTCCATTGTTCCGGGCTAGTCTGCCTGTCTTTTGGGCAAATCTGGCAGGAGCTGTTTTTACTATCGTTTGCATCGCACCTTTCTTGCGTGCCATTATTATGAAGAAAAACCACTCTGTAGAGTTTCAGGCGTTATGGCAGGATAATCGTTTCAACCGGGCACCCTTGATTTCTACCATTTTACTCCGTATAATGATAGCTGTCATGTTTGTGATGTTTGTGATAGAGAAACTTTTTCAGGCTTCCACGACTTTGCTGATCGGTATAGCTGTTGTTTTGGTAGGTATGATGATGTTCTCGCGATGGCTAAAGAAACAATCTATATTCATGGAGCGTACTTTTATTCAAAATTTGCGTTTCAGAGATGTGCATGCTGAATTTACAGGCCAGAAACGTCCTGAGTATGAAGGACATTTGTTGTCCCGCGACTTACATCTTTCGGATTTTGAGATACCTGCGGATTCCTTATGGGCGGGACATACATTAAGAGAATTGAATTTAGGGCATAAATACGGAGTGCATGTGGCATCTATCATTCGTGGAATGCATCGTATTAATATTCCTGGGGCAAATGTACGTCTGTTTCCCGGTGACACCATACAGGTAATCGGTACGGATGAGCAGTTGGGCGAGTTTGCCCGTCAAGCAGAAAGAGTATCAGCCGCCGCCGAAGAGGAAGATTTGGAAAGGCGTGAAATGAGTCTGAAACAGTTCATTATAGATCGTAACTCATTTTTCTTGGGTAAGAATATCAGAGAAAGTGGTATCCGGGATGAGTACAAATGTCTGGTAGTAGGCGTCGAAAAAGAAGATAGTACGCTGATGACCCCTGATATCAATGTACCTTTTACGGAAGGAGATGTGGTATGGGTGGTAGGCGAACGGGATGATGTGTACCGTTTGTTGGGTAAGAAAGAAAAAGAGGAAGAATAATTAATTTTAATAAATAAGAAAACCATGAAAAGTGATCCTAAAGATTGTCTGTATTGTCAGAACAATGAGACATTGCACAATTTAATGATTGAAATAGCGCCACTGAGTGTTTCACGTGTATTCCTTTTTAAGGAACAAACCTATCGCGGACGTTGCCTTGTTGCTTATAAAGATCATGTAAACGACTTGTTTGAACTGAGTGATGAAGAACGTAACGCATTTATGGCAGATGTTACCCGTGTGACCCGTGCCATGGACAAGGCTTTCCATCCTGAAAAAATAAATTACGGAGCGTATAGTGACAAACTTTCTCACTTGCATTTTCATTTGGTCCCCAAGTATGTGGATGGACCTGATTATGGAGGTGTATTTCAGATGAATCCGGGAAAAGTTTATCTGGCTGATGCGGAATATCAAGAAATGATTGAAGCTATAAAAAAAAATCTGTAGTAGCGATTAGTGGTTAGTGATTAGTGCCTGCGGTGTATGCATCCGCTATTAACCACTAATCACTAACTATTAACTAATCACTCTTTTTCTTCGAAATCAAATTCAAAGTCGAAGTCATCGTCACCGAAATATTCAGGAGTAATGAACTCTTCCATACTGCGACGGTCCTTTTTAGTGGGACGTCCTGTTCCGCGGGCGCGATCAACAAAACCGCTGATTTTGCTCATTTCCAGCAATTCATATTGTTCCGGAGTCGTTACATTCTCCAGTATTTCAGGAACCAATTTGGCACCTATACGTTTTTCTATTGCCTGTAAAACTTTAAATGAGTACGTGACAGGTGGTTTCTTTACCTGTATCACTTCTCCCGGTTTTATCATTCTCGATGGCTTCACCTGAGTGCCGTTGATAGAAACCCGTCCTTTCTTGCATGCTTCGGCAGCGATAGTGCGGGTCTTGAATATACGTGAGGCCCATAGCCATTTATCAATTCTTGCTTCAGCCATTACTTTTTATTGTATTGGTTCATTGTTATACTGATGCCTGCCAGGCAAAAACTCTTAATTATGTCGCAAGCCGTTGCTACACGTTCGTCCATGGTCTTCAAATCTTTATCAGTGAAGTGACCTAATACAAAATCTATTTGCCCGCCACGGGGAAAATCGTTGCCGATACCAAAGCGCAGACGGGCATAATCTTGTGTGCCCAGCGTAGCAGCTATATGTTTCAAACCATTGTGTCCGGCATCGCTGCCTTTTCCTTTCAGACGTAATGTACCGAAAGGAAGGGCGAGGTCGTCCACCACTACCAACACATTTTCCAACGGAATGTTTTCTTTTTGCATCCAGTAGCGCACTGCATTTCCACTCAAGTTCATGTAAGTAGACGGTTTCAGCAGGATAAGCTGGCGTCCTTTGAGCGAGAGGGTGGCAGTGGCTCCGTAACGTCCGTCAGTAAAAACAAGATTGGACGCCTTTGCAAGGGCGTCCAATACTGTGAATCCTATGTTGTGACGGGTATTTCGGTATTCTTCACCTATATTACCCAGTCCTGTAATCAAATATTTCATTGATAAGGATTAAAGGGTTACTGATTATTTACCGGCAGTTGCAGCAGCACCACGAGCGGCACGAGTTAATTTAACTGCGCAAACAACGGCTTCTTTAGCGTTAATCAATTCCAAACCTTCATAGCTTAATTCGCCCACTTTGATAGTCTTGCCCAGACCCAAAGAAGTTACATCAACAACCAGGCGTTCAGGAATTACATTGTATAAAGCTTTCACTTTCAGTTTACGCAACTGTAATGCCAATTTACCACCGGCACGTACACCTTCTGCCAAACCTTCCAACTGAACAGGAACTTCCATAACAATAGGTTTGGCTTCATCAATCTGATAGAAGTCAACGTGAAGGATTGCATCCGTTACAGGATGGAACTGGATATCTTTCAAAATAGCGTTTACTATTTTACCATCAATGTTCAAGTCTACAACATAGATGTGCGGTGTGTATACCAAGTTACGGAGTCCTTCGGTGGGAACGGAGAAGTGAGTAGCTACGGGCAAGCCGTTTTCGTCTTTCTGCACTCCATACAATACACAAGGAACACCATTGTTCTTACGCAATTCGTGAGTTGCTTTCTTTCCTACGTCTGTTCTGACAGTACCTTTAATTTCAATTGATTTCATTGTTTTTAAATTTTTTGTGTTACTCTAAATTAAGTTGATCTTATTGCTTAATTCGCCATCACACGATGTGGTATATCACACGATGAGCTTGAAAAAGCGGTGCAAAATTACTGCTTATTTCCGACTTGACAAAAAGAAAGCACAATTTTTTTATCATTGTGCTTTCTTTATCAGTTGGAATCAGAAATCGATATCTATTTTAATTTCATTCGGACTAAGCGGTTTGTGCGCATCTTCGGTTGTTTCCTGTTCTTCATTTTCAGTGTGATGAGGTTCAATAGGACCTTGCTCTTCGGCAATAAACTGTATAGCCTGTTGTAAACCGTTCATGAACTTCTCAAAATCTTCTTTATATAGAAAAATCTTATGTTTTTCGAAGCTTACTTGCGAGTCATCACCTTCTCCCGAAACAATTTTCTTGCTTTCAGTAATAGCCAAAAACATTTCATCTTTTCGATTTTTCTTCACATCTAAATAATAAATACGTTTGCCGGCTTTAATTGCTTTTGAAAAAACAATTTCTTTGTCACCATCCACTACACTTTTCTTTTTATAATCTTCCATAACTTAAGTATCTTTATAAATCGGCTTCAAAATTGGACATTTTTTTTAAATGGGCAAAAAATTTGCGGATAAACTTCGATGAAAAAAGCGATTTAGATAGCTCTATGTAAATTTTACATTAAAAAATGTAATTATGTTATGTAAAATCAATGAAAATACCTACTTTTGCAACTCCTTAATAATTTTATGTGAATTATGATAAATAGAGTTCTTATTCGTCTTAAGATAGTTCAGATAGTCTATGCTTATTATCAGAACGGAGGCAAAAACTTGGATACAGCGGAAAAAGAGTTATTTTTCAGCCTTTCTAAAGCGTATGACTTATACAACTATCTGCTGCTTTTAATGGTAGAGGTAACTAAACAGGCTAACAAACGACTGAATGCTGCGAAAAACAAACTGGTTCCTACTAAGGAAGAATTGTTTCCCAACACTAAATTTGTAGAAAACCGCTTTATTGCACAGTTGGAGGTAAACAAACAACTGCTGGAGTTTTCGAACAATCAGAAGAAAACTTGGGAGAATGAAGCTGATTTCGTAAAGACTTTATGTGATAAAATCTTAGAAAGCGATATATATAAGGAATATATGGCCAGTGAGACTTCTTCGTATGAGGAAGACCGTGAATTGTGGCGCAAGCTATATAAAAATATTATTTTTAATAATATCGAACTAGATCAGGTTTTGGAGGACCAAAGTTTGTATTGGAATGATGATAAGGAAATAGTGGATACCTTTGTGTTGAAGACCATCAAGCGTTTCGATGAGAAGAATGGTGCAAAACAGGAATTGTTGCCGGAATTTAAAGATGAGGAGGATCAAGACTTCGCACGCCGTTTGTTCCGTCGTACTATCTTGAATGCCGATTATTATCGTCATCTGATTAGCGAAAATACAAAGAACTGGGATTTAGACCGTGTGGCTTTCATGGATGTGGTCATTATGCAGATCGCTTTGGCTGAAATTCTGAGTTTTCCCAATATTCCGGTCAGCGTATCACTGAATGAGTACGTAGAAATAGCCAAACTGTACAGCACCCCGAAAAGCGGTGGCTTTATTAACGGAACTTTGGACGGAATCGTTAATTCATTGAAAAAAGAGAATAAGCTAACAAAAAATTAATATCTTTGTTTGTTATTGAAGAATAACAGCATTATAAACTAAAAAACATAGAAAGTATGAACTTATTATTTGTATTTCTGCAGGCAGGGGGTGGAGGAGATTACTCTTTCCTGATTATGATGGTAGCCATTTTCGCTATTATGTATTTCTTCATGATTCGTCCTCAGAATAAAAAACAGAAAGAGATTGCTAATTTCCGCAAGAATCTGGAAGTGGGTCAAGAAGTGATTACTGCAGGTGGTATATACGGAAAGATAAAAGAAATAGAAGATAATACAGTTGTTTTGGAAATTGCATCAGGCGTTAAGATTAAAATTGATAGAAATTCTATCTTCGCTAATGCTGCATCCAACCAACAACAGGCAAAGTAAATGACATGATAACATGTTCGACAAAAGGAACATACGTATTTACTATTTAAAGACTTTAGAGAGAATCAGAAGCTTCCTGCTTAGCCGTAATAGCAGGGAGTTCCTGATTTTCTTGTTTTTTGTATTTGTATCTTTCTGCTTTTGGTTGCTTCAGGTGTTAAATGATGACTATGAAACGGAATTTTCCATTCCGTTACGGTTGAAGAATGTACCTAGTGATGTGGTGTTGACCTCCGAACTTCCTGATGAACTGCGTATTGGCGTGAAAGACAGGGGGACTGTATTGGCTAACTATATGCTGGGGCAGACATTTTATCCCATTGTTGTGGACTTCAAGGACTATGAGGATAAAGGGAGCCGTGTCCGGATTCCGGTTTCAGCTTTAATGAAAAAGATTTCGGTCCAGTTGAATCAGACAACCAAATTGCTGACCATACGGCCGGATACTGTGGAGTTTATTTATACGAAAGGGAAGGCAAAGAAGGTGCCCGTGAAGTTACAAGGCAAGGTGGCTTTAGACCGCCAGTATTATATCTCGGATATCATTTACTCGCCGGATTCAGTGATGGTTTATGCTCCTCAGGAGATTTTGGATACCATCACGGCTGCTTATACACAGGCATTGAATTTTGAAGATGTGGCAGATACCATTCGTCGTAGGGTGAATCTGGCCGATGTACGCGGAGCGAAATTTATTCCCTCTTTTGATGATGTGACTTTATTGGTAGATATCTACGCTGAGAAAAGTGTGGAGGTGCCTATACGTGGCATCAATTTTCCGCCCGACAAGGTACTTCGTACTTTTCCTTCCAAGGTTCAGGTGACTTTTCAGGTAGGTCTGAGTCATTTCAAGTCCATCACTTCCGAGGATTTCTTTATCGGGGTGACTTATGAGTCTTTGTTGAACAATAAGGGGGAGAAGTGTCCGGTCAATCTCAAATCCATCCCCCGATATGTGAACCATGTTCGTTTGAATCCCAAAGAGGTGGATTATTTGATAGAACAACGAATTAAATTCAATGATTAAGATAGCGGTTACCGGTGGCATCGGCAGTGGAAAATCATACATTTCCCATTTGTTGGAGAATATGCATATCCCTGTGTATAATGCGGATAATGAAGCGAAACGTCTCACTGCTTCTGATGCCGGAATTCGTGGGGAACTGATCGCTTTGTTAGGTGAGGATGTTTATAAGGATGGTCTGTTAAACAAGCCGTTGTTGGCTTCCTATCTGTTTTCCGATCCGGCGCATGTGCTCCAAATCAATTCCATTATCCATCCCCGGGTACGGAAAGATTTTACCGTATGGGTGGAACGTCAGGAAAAGTGTGAGATAGTGGGTATGGAATCGGCTATTTTGTATGAGGCTGGTTTTCAGGATACGGTAGATGCGGTAATAATGGTCTATGCACCTGTAGAATTGCGTATACAGCGTGCCATGTATCGTGACGGAGCCAGCGAGGAACAAGTCCGGGCACGTATTGCTGCCCAGATGGATGATGAAGAAAAGCGTCGGCGGGCCGATTTCACGGTGGTGAATGACGGGGTGCAATTGCTCATACCCCAGTTGAACAGAATAGTAGAACAATTAAAAACCGAAAAATTCATACTATAAATTTGGGAGTTTCATTGGTGAATTGTACTTTTGCTTCCTCAAACCATAAATATAAAATAGAATAGTATGTTAAAGACCATTTTATCAATCGCGGGCAAACCGGGATTATATAAATTGATTTCTCAAGGAAAGAACATGTTGATTGTAGAAACAGTTGACGCAGCTAAGAAAAGAGTTCCTGCTTATGCTCATGACAAAGTTATCTCATTGGCGGATATTGCTATGTACACAGATGCGGAAGAAGTGCCTTTGAGCGAAGTGCTGGAAGCGGTAAAGAAGAAAGAGAATGGAGCGGTTGCTTCTATCAATTATAAAAAAGCATCAGCCGATGAGTTGCATGCTTATTTTGCAGAAATTTTGCCAAATTATGATCGTGACCGTGTTCATAACGGGGATATCAAGAAACTGATTTCATGGTACAATATTTTGGTAAACAATGGTATTACTGAATTTGTAGAAGCTCCGGCAGAATCTGCCGACAAAGTGGAAGAAGCTGCTGCTGAATAATTGAAATAAAGCGAAGGGGAAAAGCCCGTCAAGCAGTTTACAATCTGCTTGACGGGCTTTTTGTTCATCGGCATTATTGGTAAAAGAAGTAGGATATCTTACTTCTTTCAGTGGAATATGATCATAGATCGTGCTCTATAAAGGATACCCTGAAAAATCCTTCAAATCCTTCAGACTTCCCGCAAACGCCTTGTTCGTGGGCATTTCGGCTGAAGGATTGGGTTCGGGAATGCTTCAGTCGGGGATTGGAATCCTTCAGCCGAATCGGTGTTTCTCTGATTCTCAGGGAATCGTTTTTCCTGAAGGATATTTTTCGGCTGAAACATTTCGCGATGTATATCTTTCAGCCGGAATGTCGGCGGGCAGGGTGTTTGCGGAGTAGCTGAAAGATCTGAAGGAAAAATAAGGAGTTTCGGCATGTAGATGCCATTATGGAAAAAACAACAGGTCAAATTTTAAAAAGCTCTTGTTCTTTCAATGAAAACGTCTTGTTCTTTTTTTTAAAGACCTTGTTCTTTTCAGAAAAGAACAGGACGTTTGAGAGGTTAGTAATGTGCATGCCGGAAAGTTAGTAACGTGTGGGGTGACACGTTACTAATGCGTGGGCTGTAAGATTAGTAATGTTGCAGGTGGAAGATTGTATATCTTACAAGTGATGAGCCCCCCTTTACTCAGGAAAGATAAGATCTTATCTTTCCTGGCTGTTTGTAACATTCTAGTTGCGGAATTTTAATCCGTCACCAGCTGTTTCTACGATAATCGGTTTGCTTCGGTCTACTTCCTGTGACAATAGTTTTTTGGACAAATCATTCAGCAAATAGCGCTGGATGGCACGTTTCACAGGACGGGCGCCGAATTCGGGATCATAGCCTGTGCTGGCAATGAAACGGACGGCCTCATCGGTCATTTCCAAAGTAATGCCGTTGCCGGCCAGCATATTCTTGATACCGTTGATTTGTAACATCACAATCTGTTCTATCTCTTCTCTGTTCAAAGGCAAGAACATAATTGTTTCATCTATACGGTTCAGAAACTCCGGTCGTATCGTTTTTTTCAACATGGACATTACCTCTTTCTTCGTCTCTTCAATCACCACTTCGCGATTCTCGTCATTAATCTTTTCGAACTGGCTTTGAATGTATGCGCTGCCCAGGTTGGAAGTCATGATGATAATCGTATTCTTGAAGTTTACCGTACGTCCCTTGTTGTCAGTCAGACGTCCGTCGTCCAAAACTTGCAGCAGAATATTGAACACATCGGGATGTGCTTTTTCTATTTCATCAAATAATACCACAGAGTATGGTTTGCGTCGGACGGCTTCTGTCAACTGACCGCCTTCATCGTAACCTACGTATCCGGGAGGCGCTCCGATCAGGCGAGATACAGAGTGTTTCTCCTGGTATTCGCTCATGTCGATACGCGTCATCAGACTCTCGTCATCAAACAGGTAGTCGGCCAATGCTTTGGCAAGTTCTGTCTTACCTACACCGGTAGTACCCAGGAAGATGAATGAACCTATCGGACGTTTCGGATCCTGTAATCCGGCACGGCTACGGCGTACGGCATCGGATACGGCTGCTATGGCTTCATCCTGACCTACCACACGCAAATGTAATTCTTGCTCCAGATGAAGCAATTTGTCACGTTCGCTTTGCAGCATCTTGTTAACAGGTATCCCTGTCCACCGTGAAACAACATCGGCAATGTCCTCAGCGGTAACTTCTTCCTTTATCATGGCACTGTCACCCTGCTTGTGTTTCAGGTCTTCTTGGATATCCTTAATCTCGTTCTCTAAAGCCTGTAATTTTCCATAACGGATTTCGGCCACTTTACCGTAATCTCCCTCACGTTCCGCTTTCTCGGCTTCAAATTTCAATTGTTCTATTTCCTGCTTGTTTTGCTGAATCTTGTTGACCAGTTCCTTTTCACTCTGCCATTTGGCTTTGTAAGAGGTTTCCTGTTCTTTCAGTTCGGCAATCTCTTTATTCAGCTGTTGTAATTTGGACTCGTCTTTTTCACGTTTGATGGCCTCACGTTCAATTTCCAGTTGTTTCAGGTGACGTGAGATTTCATCTAGTTCTTCAGGCACAGAGTCACGTTCCATACGCAATTTGGCAGCAGCTTCATCCATCAGATCAATAGCCTTGTCCGGAAGGAAACGTTCGGTAATGTAACGGTTACTCAATTCTACAGCGGCAATGATGGCTTCATCTTTGATACGTACCTTGTGATGGTTTTCGTAACGTTCTTTCAATCCACGAAGAATAGAGATGGTGCTCAGCGTGTCCGGTTCGGCTACCATAACAGTTTGGAACCGGCGTTCCAATGCCTTGTCCTTTTCGAAGTATTTCTGATATTCGTCCAAAGTAGTGGCTCCGATGCTGCGGAGCTCACCACGGGCCAAGGCGGGTTTCAATATATTGGCGGCATCCATGGCACCTTCACCTTTACCGGCTCCGACCAAGGTATGGATTTCATCGATAAACAGGATGATGCTGCCTTCGGCTTTGACCACTTCATTGACAACAGATTTCAGACGTTCCTCAAATTCACCTTTGTATTTGGCTCCAGCAACCAGTGCGCCCATATCCAATGAGAAGATTTGTTTGTTCTTCAAATTGTCGGGTACATCACCTCGGATGATACGGTGTGCCAAACCTTCAACAATGGCGGTCTTACCAGTACCCGGCTCACCAATTAAAATCGGATTATTCTTGGTACGGCGGCTTAATATTTGTAATACTCTACGTATTTCTTCATCACGCCCGATAACCGGATCAAGTTTTCCGCTGCGGGCAGCCTCATTCAAATTAATGGCATATTTGCTTAAGGATTGATAAGTGTCTTCACTGGATTGTGAAGTTACTTTTTCACCTTTACGTAGTTCTGCTATGGCGGAGCGCAGCTCTTTGTCTGTCATTCCCGCGTCTTTCAATATGGTAGCGACAGTACTCTTTACATTCAATAAGGCCAGGATAATAGCTTCCAGTGAAACGAATTCGTCACCCATCTCTTTGGAATACTGTACGGCTCTTTGTAATATCTCGTTGCTTTCACGGCTAAGGTAAGGTTCTCCTCCCGAAACCTTAGGCAGCGAGTCAATTTGCTTGTCGATGACCAATGCGATCTGCTGGGCGTTCATTCCCAATTTCTGGAAAATGAAGTTGGTGACGTTTTCACCTACTTTCAGTACTCCGGCCAACAGATGCACAGGCTCGATAGCTTGCTGTCCGCGGGCTTGAGTTACGTTCACCGCTTGTTGCACTGCCTCCTGTGATTTAATTGTGAAGTTGTTAAAATTCATATTGTATCTCCTTTCTAAATATTATTCAAATACCTATTGAAAACGTAACTGTCACTGCTTTGTTCAGTGGCTTTTGCGATTTCATTTGATAATCGTCAAATAGTTTGCCAAAAAGAAAAAGAAAGCTAATGAAGTAAAATAAGAAGACAAAATGACAGGCTTTCCGGCTTTTAAATGAAAAAAAGTCCGAATTGTACACAAAAAGGCAGATAACTCTTTTTGCAGGCAGATGATAATTGCTATCTTAGCATCGAAATCATAAAATGAAAACGAGATGACAAATGAAATAAAGTTTGCAGATACTGTAATTCTGGTGGATGTAGCCTATGTAGATAGGGTGGCGGGTGATTTATCCAAACATTTTGGTGACGTGGTGGGGCGTAAGTTGCCGAAAGCGGATTTGCCGGTGTTGTTGGAATGTCTGTCACTGGATAGTGGAATACCCTTGGGGGAGAATGCAGTTCAGGTATTATTTATTTATGACGAGGAAAGTAAGAAAATGGATGCTTTTCAGCCGTCGGATTTGGAAAAGGAATTAAATAACGTGGCTTTCAAAAGCCAGTTGGGAGAGTTTGCACTTTATTCTTTCGAACCGTCGGATATGGCTAGTCGCGAAGAGTTGTTTCTAGAGTCTTTGAGAGTGGTGGTTGATGCAAAAGAGGTGAAACGGGTAATTATTGTCCCTGCCGAAGAAGAATATGGGGATAAAGTTCCTGCTATATTAAATAAGGTGGACGGAAAAGAAAAAATGACAGTATTCGGCATGAATCCTCCAGCCTGTGAAGTGGCTTATCAGTGGGAGATGTTTGGATTCGCAGTTTTACAGTCGTTAGGAATTAAAGCAGACGAACTATAATCATTAAAAAACATGTCTGATTTCAGGTTAAGAGTATTCAGTAGTGTTGCGAAAAATCTCAGCTTTACAAAGGCTTCGCAGGAGCTGTTTATCAGCCAGCCGGCTATAACCAAGCATATTCAGGAATTGGAAACGATGTACCAGACGCGCCTTTTTGAGCGAATGGGTAACAAGATCTTGCTGACTGATGCAGGCAGGTTGTTGTTGGAACATTGTGAGAAAATTTTGGAAGATTACGGACGCTTGGAGTACGAGATGAACTTATTACGTAATGAGCATACCGGTGAGTTACGCTTGGGAGCCAGTACTACAATTGCCCAATATGTGCTTCCTCCCTTGCTGGCTCGTTTCATCGAGAAGTTTCCGCAAGTGTCTTTATCACTTTTCAGCGGGAACTCCTCTGAGGTGGAAAAGGCATTGCAAGAACATCGCATAGATTTGGCATTGGTAGAGGGCAATACCCGGCAACCTAATTTGAAATATACTCCTTTTCTGCAAGATGAGCTGGTGGCTATCGTCCATACTCGTAGTAAGTGGATGGATTATGATGAGATAACTTTGGATGAATTGAAAGAAGTTCCTCTTGTGCTTCGTGAAAGAGGTTCGGGAACATTGGATGTATTGATTACCGCTTTGCATAAACACAACATAAAGTTATCGGACCTTACTATCCGTATGCACCTGGGGAGTACAGAAAGCATTAAATTATTTTTGGAAAATAGTGAGTGCATGGGGATTTTGTCTATCCGGTCTATTAATAAAGAACTGTATTCAGGAAAGTTTAAAGTATTGGATATAAAAGACCTGGTGATGTTTCGTGAATTTGATTTTGTCCAATTGCAAGGGCAGGATACAGGGCTTCCGACTCTGTTCATGCAGTTTGCCAATCATTATAAGGAAAAGTTATAACCTATAATTAAAAACGATTAGATTGTTATTGAAACATATACTACCTTTGCACCTCGAAATAGAGAAATAATGTTAAAAAGTAAAATATATGATTTCAGTAACAGCTTTACAGCAAAACAACAAAATTATTTATGTAGGCTTGCTTTCCACGTTAACGGTCTTTTTATTGATGGACTATATTCCGGTATTGGCTCCATTTTCCCGGTGGGTCACTCCACCCGTATCTTTATTTCTGGGGTTGATATTTGCATTAGTTTGCGGACAGGCCCATCCTAAATTCAATAAAAAGGTTTCTAAATATTTGTTGCAATATTCTGTAGTGGGATTGGGGTTCGGTATGAATCTTCAGGCTTCTTTGGCTTCCGGCAAGGAAGGAATGGAATTTACGATCATTTCTGTAATCGGTACAATGATTATAGGTATGTTTATAGGGCGTAAACTTTTGAAGGTAGACCGTGATACGGCTTACCTTATCAGTTCAGGTACTGCAATTTGTGGGGGGAGCGCTATTGCTGCTGTGGGGCCTGTATTGAAAGCTAAAGATAGTGAGATGTCTGTGGCTTTGGCTACTATCTTTGTATTGAATGCTATCGCTTTGTTCATTTTTCCGGTGTTAGGTCATACGTTTGGGTTAGATCAACAACAGTTTGGTACTTGGGCAGCTATTGCTATTCATGATACGAGTTCTGTGGTGGGTGCAGGTGCGGCATACGGTGAAGAAGCGTTGAAAGTGGCGACTACAATTAAACTGACCCGTGCCCTTTGGATTATTCCTTTGGCATTCGCTACATCTTTTATTTTCAAGGGGAGTGGTAAGAAAGTAAGCATTCCTTGGTTTATCCTTTATTTCGTTGTAGCTATCGTTCTGAATACTTATGTGTTGGATGGTGTACCTCAATTCGGGCAGGCCGTTTCTGGACTGGCACGTAAGGGATTGATTATTACCATGTTTTTTATTGGAGCTTCCTTGTCTATGGATGTACTGAAGCAAGTCGGTATGAAACCTCTGGTTCAAGGTGTTGCTCTTTGGGCAGTGATTAGTATTAGTTCATTGGCTTATATTCTACTCTTCTGATAGGGATTTAAATCCTGTTATCCGCATATGCTTTTTTATGAGAATATAATTTAGAAGTAATAGATGAGTAATAGTACAGCGTTTATCCCAATGACAGTGAGGAATCCTTTCCATACATAAGGCAGTATTTCTTTTCTGCGGGAGGAAAAAAATATGGCATAGAACATATTCACCACAATGTTGCTGATGATAGCTTGCATGATGCAGGCTCCTACGATAGTTGCTGGAATGCTTCCGCCTTGTAACAGGTTAAGTATGAAAGGGGTGATGTCACTTAATCCTGCTGCAATGGAGAGAATACTCAAACCTCCTGTTCCTGCATAAATTAATGTATAGTGAGTCAGAAATGTAAATACTACGAATAATAAAGCAAAGATCAGAGCGACTTTGAATTCCAGCGGATTACTTTCCGTTTCCGGCTCCTCAATAACTTCGCGCTCGCCTTTTATAGTATGCTTTTTATGGATGAATATACCGATGCCGGCGGCGGTTACAGACATGATGAGCAGATAGGGGTAGATATCCAGAAAGATGGAAGTGCTGAATATAAGGATCAAAATCATGAAACGCAAGAACATCATGCTGATAGCAAGCATCATGGCAGATACATATTCCGGTATTTCATGCGTTTGTATCCGTTTACATTTGCGGGCAAGGATGGAAATGGTAGCGGTGCTGCTATACAGACCACCGATAATACCCGAAACTAGAGTGCCTGATTCGCGGAAAACATATTGTTTCAGCAGGTAGGATAAATAGGAGATGCCCGATACGACTACAGTAGCCAGCCAAATGGTGTATGGAGTGAGATTGATACCCGGTATAAGAGGTTCCTTGGGTAACATGGGCAAAATGATACCGCTGATAGCCAAAAATTTTGCCAGTGTTATCATTTCATCATTTTGCATCCGTTGTACAAGTTCGGTAAAGGTGTGTTTCATTTCTGTGAAAAGAAGCACGGTGACTACCATCATGACATAAAACCAGGAAGGCTGTGTACTTATGATAGGAGCCATACAATAGGTGATAAGAGCGATGATGATTGTTGTCACTCCAAACACGTGAAACTGGGATTGCTTGACATAATAATTGATACCCAGTAACATGCCTAAAATTATCCCGCCTCCCATAAATAAATGCATTTCCTTAGGGTCAAGTATATAGAGGAGATATCCCAAAATACCGATAAAAGTAAAAGTCCGGTCTGTGCCGAAAAGCGTAGTTTCCCCTTCTCGTCTCAGACTGATTCTCCGTTGGGATAAACCGATGAGTAAAGAGAACAATGTTACTAGAATGAAAGTAACCAATTGCTGGGGAAGGTAATCGTACAACTTTTCCATAAATTTGTCAAGATTAGGTTGATGTAATTGGTTTTTCTGTTCAAACCACATGGACCCCTCTGATGGATTCAAATGGTTTTAAAACGCTTGCTTAAACTTGCTTTCTTCAAAAAGTCCTTTTAATTTATCATCACTTTTTATTTGGTTGATGATTGTGGACAGAACTCCTGCTTTGGGCAATTCTACTACAACGTCTGTTTTATATTTACCACCGTTCTGTCGGCTGTTTTCACAAATTACTTTTAAGTTAGCAGCCTCTTGCTGGGTAACCATTTGGATCAGATCTAAAAATTGTTCCCATTCTGCATTACCGAATTTATTTTGAGACTTGGCAGCCATTTCTGCTTTTGCCTTGATCTGGTTAGTTATTGCGGTACGGGCTGTAATGATCGCCTTCTTTTTGGAGGCAGTGGCGTCACCGCTCTGAGCTGATGCCGAGGCACGGAAGAAGTCTGCATTTGTACTATATGTATTTCCGGTACAAGGAGTGCTTTGTGCCTGTGCCCATGTTGATATTCCAAGGACGAAGGCTAAAAAATAGATGAATTTATAATATTTCATAGTTGGAATTTTATCAATTTATTGCGAAGATAGAGGAATATTTGATAATATAAACAAGAAAAGAGAAAAAAAAGATTGAGCTTGCTTTATGAAATGATTATATTTGCAGAAATTAAATGAAAGGTTAGTATTTATGGAATCAACAACAAAATTCTATTCGTTAAACTACACAAACGTAAATACTTATTTATTTGCGTTCGTGTTTATTGTAGGTAATGTGGTATTGCCGCAACTTTGTCATTTGGTGCATTGGGGTGGTCCTGCTATGTTACCCATTTATTTCTTTACATTAATAGGTGCTTATAAATATGGATTCAAAGTGGGGATGTTGACGGCTGTTCTTTCTCCGCTTGCCAATAGCATCTTGTTTGGAATGCCTTCTGTGGCTATACTGCCGGCTATATTGGTAAAGTCGGTATTGTTGGCGTTGGTGGCGGGATATATGGCAGACCGTTTCCGTAAGATTACAATTCCTGCATTGCTGGGGACTGTTATGGCATATCAGGTGGTGGGTACCTTGATAGAATGGGTTCTTGTCGGTGATTTCTATTTGGCGGCACAGGATTTCCGGATTGGGATTCCGGGCATGTTGCTCCAGATTTTTGGCGGCTATGCATTGCTGAAAGCTATTGCAAAAAGATGAGTTGTAAACACTTGATGTTAATGTTGCAAACTGTGAAACAACCTGAAAATGGTGGCGCTGGTTATGTCCTGGTAGTTGTCATGGATGGAGAGCACGATAAATAGATGACTTTGGTTTTTGATAAATCATTTAATAGTTAATAGATAAAATGACAGGCACATTATTATTTTTAGGATTAGGAATGCAGGAAGTGTTATTCATTGCATTGATTGTTCTTTTGTTCTTTGGTGGGAAGAAGATACCCGAACTGATGAAGGGGTTGGGCAAAGGGGTTAAGAGTTTTAAAGAAGGGATGAACGGGTTGGAGGATGATATAGATGGGAAAGATAAGAAAGGGGAAACGAAAAAGTGACAAATAATGGAACAGCAGCAGAAGATACTGACCTTTTGGGATCATCTGGAAGAACTACGCCATGTCTTGTTCCGCATTGCAGTGGCTGTGGTATTTCTAATGTTGGTAGCATTCTTGTTTAAGGATGAGCTCTTTGCTATTGTTCTAGCGCCTAAGAATGCTGATTTCATTATTTATCATTTTTTTTGCCGGATAGCTGATTCTATGGCTATGCCTTCATTATGTCCGGAAGTGTTTTATGTGAAAATGATCAATACCCAGTTGGCGGCTCAATTCATTACTCATATGAGTGTGTCTTTTTATGCGGGTTTTTTGTTGGCATCTCCTTATGTTATTTATCAGTTGTTCCGTTTTGTCTCGCCGGCTTTATACGAGAATGAAAAGAAATATTCTACCCGGGTTGTAGGATGGGGCTATTTTCTTTTTATGATGGGAGTTCTTTTGAATTATTTTTTGATTTTTCCTCTTACTTTCCGTTTTCTTGCTACCTATCAGGTCAGTATGGAAGTGGAGAACACGATTACTTTGTCCTCGTATATGGATACGTTGATGATGATGAGTCTGATGATGGGGATTGTTTTCGAGATCCCTGTCCTTTGTTGGCTTTTTGCCAAACTGGGATTTCTTACGGCTGATTTTATGAAGCGGTATCGTCGTCATGCTATTGTTATTATTCTGATAGTTGGAGCTGTTATCACTCCTACGTCAGATGTTTTTACATTGATGATGGTATCTGTGCCCATGTATTTGCTTTACGAAGTCAGCATTTGGATTGTAAGTCGGACAGGGAAAAAACAGCAGGAAGAATCCTTGGAGGAAGTGCTTGAAAAATCATGAGATGATAATCCTTATAAGTATTATATCGTAAAAAAGGAAGACCTTCGTGACGGCCTTCCTTTTTTCCATTAGGATCCATACTTTATTAAATCTTCCAGCCAAAGGCCTCTGCCACGGCCGGAAACACAATCTTTCCGTTGACAATATTCAAGCCGTTTTTTAGTCCAGGATCGTTTTCGCAAGCTTTTTTCCAACCAAGATCTGCCAATCTGATGGCGTATGGCAGTGTAGCATTGGTTAATGCCAAGGTTGAAGTACATGGTACAGCTCCCGGAATATTGGCCACACAGTAATGGATGATACCGTCTACTTCGTAAATAGGTTCGGCATGAGTTGTAGGATGGGACGTCTCAAAACATCCTCCTTGGTCAATGGCCACATCTACCAGTACGGTACCCTTTTTCATCAGTTTCAGCATGGGGCGTGTAATGAGGTGGGGGGCCTTTGCACCGGGGATAAGTACCGCACCGATTATCAAATCAGTTGTTGGCAGTTCTTTTTCTATATTGTGGCTGGACGAGAATAATGTTTTTACATTTTTAGGCATGAACTCGCTTAACTGACGCAGGCGGGGTAATGAAATATCGCAGATTGTGACATCAGCCCCTAGCCCTGCAGCCATTAAAGCTGCATTGGTTCCTACAATGCCGCCGCCTAATACCAGTACTTTGGCTGGTTTGACACCGGGAACTCCACCTAGTAAGATACCACGTCCTCCTTGAGGCTTCTCCAAAAAACGTGCTCCTTCCTGAGTGGACATTCGTCCCGCCACTTCACTCATGGGAATCAGCAGAGGCAGTCCTCCTTGTTTGTCTGTTACAGTTTCGTAAGCTAGGCATACTGAACCACTACGCATCATTGCCTCTGTTAATTCTTTGTCACAGGCAAAATGGAAGTATGTAAATACCAGTTGGTCCTTACGTACCAGATTATATTCACATTCGATGGGTTCCTTGACTTTTATAATCATTTCAGCGATGGCGTACACATCTTTTATAGTAGGAAGGATACGCGCTCCGACTTTCTCATACTCTTCGTCGGAAAATCCGCTGTTTATACCTGCGGTGTGTTGTATATACACCGTGTGACCTCTCTGTACCAACTCGTGTGCTCCTGCAGGGGTTAATGATACACGATTCTCGTTGTTTTTGATTTCTTTAGGAATTCCTACTATCATAATTGTCACATTTAAGGGGTTTGACTGCCTCAAAGATAACAAAATGTCAGAAAAGTAGGTTTTGTCTGGATATGTTTTTTTCGTAATAAATGTATGTTTAGCAACATTATTTTAAGGGATATTCTGTTTTTTATTTGTAAGTTTGCGGAGAGATTCAAAATTTTTGTGATGAGTTCTCCATAAAATAAAGAAAATGACTTTACGAAATTATATAATCATAGTAGCTTTGGGCAGTATTTTCACTGTACGGGCACAGGAAGAACCGGCTGCTCCTGTATTCCGTCCTCCTTTTGATTTTCCGCTTACTCTGAGCGGTAATTTTGGTGAACTGCGTTCTAACCACTTTCATGGAGGAGTGGACTTTAAAACCCAGGGAGAGGTGGGAAAACCTATTCATTGCATTGCCGACGGATATGTGAGCCGTGTACTGGTTACTCCCGGCGGATATGGGCAGGCTATTTTTATTACTCATCCCAATGGATATACTTCAGTGTATGGGCATGTGTTGAAATTTGCTTCCGCAGTGGCAAAAGTAGTGGAGGAATATCAATATCGGCATGAAACTTTTGCTGTGGATTTGAAATTCGAACCTCATCAGGTCAGTTTCAAAGCTGGAGAAATCATTGCTTTAAGCGGTAATGAAGGATATTCTTTCGGACCGCATCTGCATATGGAGATACGCTGTACGGATACTGGTGAATTGATAGATCCCTTACAATTCTATACCGATAAAATCAAAGACACTACTCCGCCACGTGCGTCAATGATTATGCTTTATCCGCAGCGGGGCGCTGGGGTTGTGGAAGGCTCACAAAGAAAAAAATCCATACCTGTTGCTTCTTTGGGGCAACCGGTTTCTGCTTGGGGGAAAATAGCCGCTGGTATTAAGGCATACGACTATATGGATGGTACACATAATAATTATGGTGTGCGTTCCGTGGTACTCTATGTGGATACGACAGAAGTTTTTCGCAGTACAGTGGATGGCGTTTTGCCTGAAGAGAACCGGATGATTAATGCTTGGACAGACTATGAGGAGAATGTAAAGAGGCATAATTGGGTGATGCGCTCACAAATTCTTCCCGGAAATAGTTTGCGCATGTTACAAGCCAACGATGAAGGAGGGGTGATTACGATTGATGAAGAACGTGATTATCATTTTCGTTATGAATTAGCTGATTTATATGGTAATAAGTCGACTTATCGTTTCATTGTGCGTGGCCATAGGCAGCCGATAGAGGAATATCATCCGCAAGTAAAACATTATTTGGCATGGAATAAAGGTAATGTGGTTCAGGAACCGGGTATGGAACTGGTTATCCCCCGAGGGATGTTGTATGAGGATGTGGCACTGAACTGTCAGGTGGTTAAAGATACAGCCGCAATTTCTTACGAGTACCAATTGCACGATGAGCCAGTAGCTTTGCAAGCTGGATGCACACTGATGATCGGGGTACGCCATCTTCCTGTAGAGGATACGTCGAAATATTATGTAGCCCGTAAGTGGGGAAAAAGGAAAGGTTCAGCAGGAGGAACTTATGAGAATGGTTGGATGAAGACTTCCATCCGTGAACTGGGAACTTATACCGTAGCTATAGATACCTTGTCTCCACGAGTAACTCCATTAAATAAAACGCAATGGAAGACAGGTAAGGTTCAGTTCAAAATAGGAGATGCGGAAACGGGTATCAAAGATTATAAGGTGAAGATAGACGGCGAATTTGCCTTGTTTGGTTTCAGTTCCAAAAATGCGAAATTGTGGATGAAGCATCCTGAACGGTTAAAAAAAGGAGTCGCCCATAAATTGGAATTGGTGGTGACAGATTATTGTGGAAATGAAACAAGAGAGGAATATGAATTTTGATGGTAAAATAAGTATTATACACAATTAAAAAGTTATATATTAATGAAGAATAAACTGATTTTAGGTGCTGCCTTTCTGTTGGCAGCGATAACGGAGAGTTTGGCGTGCACTAACCTGATTGTAGGTAAGGGAGCCTCGGTGGATGGTTCTGTTATCGTTTCTTATTCCGCTGATTCATACGGAATGTTTGGCGAGTTGTATCACTATCCTGCCGGTATGCATGAAAAAGGAACCATGCGTGATATCTATGATTGGGATTCGGGCAAATATTTAGGGCAAATAAAAGAAGCGCGTCAAACCTATAATGTGGTAGGTAATATGAATGAATTTCAGGTAACCATAGGTGAAACTACTTTTGGTGGACGGGAGGAATTGGTTGATTCTACCGGTATTATGGATTATGGAAGTTTGATTTATGTAGCTCTCCAGCGTTCTCGTACAGCCAAAGAAGCCATACAGGTAATGACGGATTTAGTAAAAGAATATGGTTATTATAGCAGTGGCGAATCATTCAGTATCGCTGATCCCAATGAAGTCTGGATTTTGGAGATGATCGGTAAGGGTCCCGGTGTGAAAGGTGCTGTATGGGTAGCAGTCCGTATACCGGATGATTGTATTGCCGCACATGCTAATCAGAGCCGGATTCATCAGTTCAATATGAATGACAAGGATAATTGTCTTTACTCTCCGGATGTGATTTCTTTCGCTCGTGAAAAAGGCTATTTTGACGGTATGAATAAAGATTTCAGTTTCTCGGCGGCATATAATCCTTTAGATTTTGGTGGTGTACGGTTCTGTGAAGCGCGTGTATGGAGTTTCTATAATATGTTCAATAAGTCGGTGGGAGATACCTATCTTCCTTATATTCAGGGGGACAGCAAAGAACCGATGCCTCTTTATATCAAGCCTTCCCGTAAACTTTCAGTACGTGATGTACAAGCAGCTATGCGCGATCACTATGAGGGTACTCCACTGGATATTACTAATGATCCCGGTGCCGGTCCGTTTAAAACTCCTTATCGTCTGTCGCCCTTGAGTTTTAAAGTAGGAGATCAGGAATATTTCAATGAACGTCCCATCTCGACTCAGCAAACGGCTTTCACTTTTGTTGCACAGATGCGTGCTAGCCTGCCCGATGCAATAGGGGGAGTATTATGGTTTGGGACAGATGATGCTAATATGACAGTGTTTGCTCCTGTATATTGTTGTTCGGATCGTATTCCTGATTGTTATAGCGGTAAAGAAGCCGACTGTGTAACTTTTTCATGGGATTCTGCATTCTGGATTTATAATTGGGTGGCCGATATGATTCGTCCACGTTATAGCCTGATGATTGATGATATGCGTGCCGTTCAAAATAATTTGGAAGATACTTATGCGAATGCACAGGCTGGCATTGAATCTTCTGCCATGAGTTTATATGAGAAAGATCCTGTAAAAGCAAAAGAATTCTTGACTAACTATAGTTGCATGACAGCCGAATCGGCAATAGACAGCTGGAAGAAGTTGGGTGAATTTTTGATTGTGAAGTATAATGATGGTGCTGTGAAAAAGATGGCAAAAGATGGAACTATACTTCGCCCTGAAACCGGTCATTGTGCTCCTTTGGTACGTCCGGGATATCCCAAAGAATTTTTGGAAGAACTGGTAAAGGCCACCGGTGGACGTTATAAGATGAAATAGGATATATTTTTGTATGTTCTGAAAGTCTGATTAATTAGTGGAGGGGCAGATTATAATTCTGCCCCTGTTTGCATAATAAGATAGTTTTTTAGATTGTATTCAGGATGCCTAGGAGCTTTACTGATTGTTATATAATAGTGTTTTTTACCTTGTATGGTCTTCTATTTTTTTATGACAGATTATTTTTGGGGAATAATCCTTTATATCTCTAATTTTCTTCTTCCAAATTTCTAGGATTTTTAATTTAATTCTTTTACATTTGTCAAGACGTAAAAATCGGATATAATTATAAACCTTATAAATAACAAAAAATTATGGAAAATGAAGAATTGATAAAGCAAGTGACAGAGAAAGCAGAGAAATGGTTAACACCTGCTTATGATGCCGAAACACAGGCTGAAATTAAGAAAATGTTGGCGAATCCCGATAAGACTGATTTGATTGAAGCATTTTATAAAGATTTGGAGTTTGGAACAGGTGGTTTGCGTGGTATTATGGGCGTGGGTAGTAACCGTATGAATATTTATACGGTAGGTGCTGCTACTCAAGGCTTGTCTAATTATCTAAATAAAAATTTTAAAGATCTCGATCAGATTTCTGTAGTGGTAGGTCATGATTGCCGTAACAACAGCCGCTTGTTTGCGGAAATTTCTGCCAATATTTTTTCAGCGAATGGTATTAAAGTATATTTGTTTGAAGATATGCGTCCTACTCCTGAAATGTCATTTGCTATCCGTCATTTCGGTTGCCAGAGCGGTATCAATATTACTGCCTCTCATAATCCGAGAGAATACAATGGTTACAAGGCTTATTGGGATGATGGTGCACAAGTATTGGCTCCGCACGATAAAGGTATCATTGATGAGGTGAACAAGATTTCATCGGCTACCGACATTAAGTTTGAAGGTAACAAGGATCTGATTCAGATTGTGGGCGAAGAGGTAGACAGCGTCTATTTGAATAAAGTGAAAACAATTTCTATTGATCCTGAAGTGATCAAGCGTCAGAAGGATTTGAAAATTGTGTATACTCCGATTCATGGTACAGGTATGATGTTGATTCCGCGTGCATTGAAGCAATGGGGATTTGAAAATGTACATACCGTGCCTGAACAAATGGTGAAGAGTGGCGATTTTCCGACTGTTATTTCTCCGAATCCGGAAAATGCCGAGGCTTTGTCTATGGCTATTGATTTGGCTAAGAAAATTGACGCCGACATTGTAATGGCTAGTGATCCGGATGCTGACCGTGTAGGTATGGCTTGTAAAAATGACAAAGGAGAATGGGTGCTGATCAATGGTAACCAAACCTGTTTGCTGTTCTTGTATTATATAATAAAGAATCGTATTGCGATGGGTAAGATGAAGGATGATGATTTCATTGTGAAGACTATCGTTACTACGGAACTGATTAAATCTGTCGCAGATAAGAACCACATCGAAATGTTGGATTGCTATACCGGATTCAAGTGGATTGCACGTGAGATCCGTTTGCGTGAAGGAAAACAGCAGTACATCGGTGGTGGTGAGGAAAGTTACGGTTTCCTGGCTGAAGATTTTGTCCGTGATAAAGATGCTGTTTCTGCTTGTACATTGTTAGCAGAGATTTGTGCTTGGGCAAAAGATCAGGGCAAAACATTGTTCGAAGTTTTGCTTGATATTTATGTGGAGTATGGTTTCTCAAAAGAAACTACTGTGAATGTTGTGAAACCAGGAAAGAGCGGGGCAGAAGAGATTAAGGCAATGATGGAAAACTTCCGTTCTAATCCTCCGAGAGAAATAGGCGGTTCTAAGGTTGTTCTTGTCAAAGACTTTAAAACTTTGAAGGCTACTGATGGTAATGGGAATATAACAGAAATAGATATGCCGGAGGCTAGTAACGTATTGCAATATTTTACAGAAGATGGAACTAAAATTTCAGTTCGCCCGTCAGGAACAGAACCTAAAATCAAGTTCTATGTGGAAGTAAAAGGTGAAATGGGTTGCCACAAATGTTTCGATGCCGCTAATGCAGCTGCTGAGGAAAAGGTGGAAGCCGTAAGAAAATCACTGGGAATTTAATCGAGGGTAAGCGTTGGGCGAAAGTCTGGGAGAATATTCATTCATAAATAAAAAAAGGGGGGGAGAGATGTATTTCTCTATCCCCTTTTCTTTTATTTCCATGCCATTTATATCAAAATCTACACTTCTTTGTTTATTTTTTGTTGTAACTTTGCCTTCTGTTTTAAATAAGGTGAAAGATATGATGTGGTTACTTCTGGCATTTCTCTCGGCTGCACTGCTGGGATTTTATGATGTATTTAAGAAACAGTCGTTAAAGGACAATGCGGTTATTCCAGTATTATTTCTTAATACGTTGTTCTCTAGTTTGATATTTCTTCCTTTTATTGTATTGTCAGTGTGGAGGCCGGGAATATTGGAGAATTCTATTTTTTATGTGCCTGTTGCTGGGTGGGAGGTGCATCGTTATGTGGTGTTGAAATCTGTTATTGTCCTTTCGTCGTGGATGTTGGGATATTTTGGAATGAAGAATCTGCCTATCACGATTGTGGGACCTATAAACGCTACCCGTCCGGTGATGGTGTTGGTAGGAGCTTTAGTGGTCTTTGGTGAGCGTTTGAATTTTTACCAATGGATTGGTGTGCTGATGGCTGTCTTCTCTTTTTTTATGCTGAGCCGCAGCGGAAAGAAAGAGGGAATAGATTTTAAACATAATAAGTGGATTTATTATGTGGTAATGGCGGCTGTGTTGGGAGCTGTCAGCGGGCTTTATGACAAGTACCTCATGGCGCCTGCCGATCAAGGAGGTATCGGACTAGATAGAATGATTGTGCAGTCATGGTATAATATCTATCAATTGTTTATGATGGGAGGTATCTTAATATTGTTATGGTGGCCGAAGCGCAAATCTACCACTCCGTTTCATTGGCATTGGTGTATTATTCTGATATCTATTTTTCTGTCGGCAGCTGATTTTGTTTATTTCTATGCCTTAAGCTTGGACGGGGCAATGATTTCCATTGTATCTATGGTAAGGCGTGGCAGTGTGCTTGTCTCTTTTATATTTGGTGCGATGGTATTCCGTGAGAAGAATCTTAAAAGCAAGGTCGTGGATTTGGTGCTAGTACTTATTGGTATGATATTTCTGTATTTGGGAAGTCAATAAGAAAAAAAGATGGGGTGTGACTCATCGTGCATACCCCGTTGTTCTTGATTACTCTATAATGATTTTATATTCTACATCAAACGTTTCTTTTGGTTCTAGTTTCTGTATCCATTCACGGTCTTTTAATTCGCCCGAATACCCTACAGAATCGCAACGTCCATACCATGGTTCAATGCAAACAAATGGGCAATCGGGATGTGTTTTGGTAGGAGACCACAAAGCTACTAACGGAGAATTAAATTCCAAACTGATATGAGGCTTTTTCTTTTTATCCAGTAAGGTTATTTTTTTCAGTTGTTTATTGTCAAAAATATAAGTGTCACAATCAAAAGTATGAATATCAATTGGCATCAGCCCTTCTTTATTTAATTTTAGTACATGACGTTCTGGTGATACGCAACCTTTTTCTATTGGCATGATATATTCTAAATCAGACTTTCGGTCAAAAACAAAGAAGCCACGATCCTTTGTAGCAGCATCGAACTTGGGGAAATAGAAAGCTGGATGTGCTCCGATCTGGAAATACATATCCATAGCTCCCAGATTTTCTACACGCCATTTTACGGTGATTTTATTTTCTTCTAATAAATATCCCACCAATAGGCGGAAGGGAAAAGGAAACTTGCCCAATGTATCAGGAGTGCTTTCCAACCAATATACAGCTCCTTTGTCTTCTTTATAGGTTAGTTTGAAATTCATATCACGTGCAAAACCGTGTTGCCCTATTTCATAAGTGTTTCCGGCATGACGGTATTTATTATTCCACACACGTCCTACTATGGGGAAAAGGACAGGTGAGCGCCGTCCCCAAAATTTAGCGTCTCCCTGCCAAAGATATTCTTTGCCATCCTTTTTGATACTTTGAAGCTCAGCGCCATGTTCGGCTATTTGTACAGTCAGGACAGAATTAGATAGTGTTTCCATGTTTCTTCATTTATAAATTCTTTTTTCAAAGGTAGGGATGTTTCATGACATGACAAAGTGAATCTTCATCTTTGTGTAAATTTTATCTAAAAGGCTTTTTGGGATCAAATAAATTTTAATAAAAGCTTATGCTTGTGTTTATTTTTGCTTATGTTTGTCAATAAAACTATGAAGGAGGATAAGATGGAGAACATACATTTGATATTTAAATTTTTATGGTATAGTATATTATTTTGTATATGGGGAATATCTTGTACAAGTTCCGGAACTTATAAAAAGACTCAAATGGATATTTATATGCAGTATTATGATTTTATAATTGATTCACTGTCAAAAAATCCTAATTATGTATGTACCCGGACTGCCAGGCAAATGTCGTTTACCACAGATAGTGTGGCGTATTGCCATTATCTTGTTCTTTTGGCAAAAGCATATATGTTTAAGTCCGAGATGGATTCGGCTAAACTTAGCATGGATAGAGCGGAAGTATTTTGCGATGGAGCTGAACCGTCACCGTTAATTAATGATTTGTATGCTGAGATTTACAATATGCGGGGTAATGTATGTGTTCGTCAAGGGTTGACAGATTCTTCAGTGGTATGTTTTCAAAAAGCGTTCGATTATCGTTTGAAGGGTAGTAACAGAGATATGCTTCATGATATTTCTATTAATTTGGCTGATGCTTTTGTCCGTACCGGTCATTATGATAAAGGTGCGATGTGGTATCGTAAAGCTTTGTCTTACTGTGATTCATTGAAGATTCCTGAAGAAAAGCGTTTTCCTGTTTATTACGGATTGGCACAGGTTTATATGGAACTTCGTGATTTTACTTCTTGTGATTATTACTATGAACTGGCGGCTCGGCAATATGATAAGATGCTTCCATTTGAGAAACATATTTATTTGAATAATCGTGGTAATTCTTATTATTTTCGTGCTGATTATCCTAATGCTTTAGAATTTTTCAGAAAATCATTATTGTTAGCTCGTTCTTATCCAGATATGATTTTTGAGGAACATCTGACTGAAATGAATTTGGGAGAAACTTTTCTGTTGATGAATCAGGTTGATTCTGCCGCATACTATTTAAATCTTTGTAGTGATTTTTTTCGTTCTATCGAAAATCAGACAGCTCTCTATTATTTGGATACCCAGTTGATTGAACTTGCCTTGAAGCAGAATAATTTGCCTTTAGCACGTAAACGTATGTCTGAGGCTATCCAGCCTGATTATGTGGAACCGAATATGCAGCATATCCGTAACCGTTACCTACAACATTATTTTGAAGAGGTGGGAGATTTCAAACAAGCTTATTATTATCAAATGGAAAATCAGCGTATTGATGATTCTACACGTAATGAGCGTATTAAAATGCGTACAGCTGAAATTGATCTGAAATACAGTCAGGACACCACGCTGATGAAGCAGAAAATTTTCATTCAGCAAAAAGAGAATGAAGTTCTGGCGCTGAACCAGACGCTTTACCTGTGGATGTTTGCCTGCATCTGTATTCTGGGGCTCGCTGTATTTGTCTACACATACAACAAGAGACAGCGTTTCTTGCTGCAAATGAGAAGTCAGAATATGATTGCCACTTTGCGTATGGAGAATATCCGTAACCGGGTTTCTCCCCATTTCATTTTTAACATTCTGAACCGTGAGATGGGTAACTACACCGACGAGCAAGTCGGAAATATGCGTGGGCTGGTAAAACTGATGCGGCGCAACCTGGAACTGACCGAGCAACTGTGCGTTACCATGGCTGAGGAACTGGACTTTGTCAATACGTTTATCAACCTGGAACGTGAAGCATTGGGAGATAGCTTTATACTGTCCACATCCATAGATGCTGCCATCCATCTTGACCAAGAAATACTTCCTTCCATGATGATACAGATTCCGATAGAAAATGCCATCAAGCATGCCCTGAAGGACAAAGAGGGGATGAAAAGACTGTGGGTTGACATCAGAAAGACCGGGGAAGGAATCTGTGTCAAGGTGCGTGACAACGGGGGAGGTTACCGGGTAAACAGTGCCAACTACGGTACAGGCACCGGTATAAAAGTGATTCTTCAAACCATACAGTTGTTGAACGCTAACAATAAGAAGCATATCGATATATCCATAACCAATGTGCAGTTGGAAGACGGAGAAACCGGTTGCGAGTTTGCTGTCTTCCTGCCCCATGGTTATGATTATAATTTGAAAAAGATGGTTTAGTCATTATTTTTGCTAGAATAGTGTCCGAAACGGTCGCTATAGTTCCATAACCAGAGTGTCGGGTTTGTGCGTTAAAACATGTTTTAATACTTTTGTTCCGTTAATAACTAAAGCAGGATTGTTTACTATGGATAAACTATACAGGGTCGTAATAATTGATGATGATGAGTTCTCTGCGGACAATCTTTGTCTGGAACTGAAGAAATATAACAGGCTGTCTATAGATGGGATGGCGCGTAACGGTGTGAATGGCCGGAAACTGCTGGAAAAGGTTCATCCGGATTTGCTGTTCCTGGACGTGGAACTGCCGGACATGAAGGGCATGGAACTGCTGGAACAGATAAGGGGGGCAATCACTTGGAATATGCAGATTGTGTTCTATACGGCTTATGATAAATACATGATTTATGCCATCCGTGGGGCAGCTTTCGACTACTTGCTGAAGCCGATAGACAAGAAGGAGCTGGAAGGGATTATCGACCGCTTCATGAAAAAGGAGGAAGAGTCGGCAGCTGCATCTTTGGCTATTCCTGCGCGTGTGCATTCGGTCGGCGAGCATACCTTTATGATATCCACGCCTACCAATGATTTGCGTATTCTACGTTCCATTGACATTGGTTTTTTCCGTTATAACTCCGACCGGAAACTGTGGGAAGTGGTGCTGAACAACCAGCTGCCTCTGCTGCTGAAGAAAAATACTACGGCTGATCATATCAAGGGATATGACCCCTGCTTCGTCCAGATCCATCAGTCGTATATCATTAATATCAATTATCTGATGATGATTAAGGAGAACCGCTGTGTCATGTTTCCCCCGTTTGAGAATATTACGGAACTTCAGGTTTCCAAGAAATTCAGAAAAGAATTACAGGATAGGTTTTATTTGTTGTAGTGAATCTATTGATAACATTGAAAATACAAGTTTATAGAAAGTGATTTTAAATCACAATGGAAGAGCAGGAGTCGTGAGATTGCTGCTTTTTTGCTTTTAGTGCTTAATTTTTCCTTTGCGGTATATGGAAATGAGGTTATATAGTCATTAATTTAGATAGAATAGTATGCTTATTAGGCTGTTTGATACTTTCTCTTGGTTTTGTGAATTTGTAAAATGGCGTTAATTGTTTTTCTTTGAAGCCACATAAGGTTAAAAAAAAGACATGTATATGAATGAAGTAAAAAAAGTAATATTGTTTTTGTTATGCTGTGCTATACCTTTTAGTTTTTATGCGCAGAAAGCACGCCAAAATGCTGCAACAAAGAAATGGGGATATGAGCAGACCGAAAATAAAGGATGGTGGGAAAATTCAAAATATAGAGGTAATTCTATGTTTGGTGAATGGGATGCGGCTTTAGTAAATCAGGATTATGAGATAAATTGGTTGATTTCTCCACAATATGAAGAGGTGACTAAGAGATTTACAGAAAAGTTGGCGGGAGTAGTTTTAGGAGGAAAAGTAGGTTTTATAGACATACACAACCGTTTTATAATTAAACCGCAGTTTGAAAATGTAGATGATGTTCATGGGTTTAATTTAGGACTGTCTGCGGTAAAGAAGAATGGCAAATTTGGCTTTATAAATAAAAAAGGAGAATTTGTCATTGAACCTCAATTTGATTACGCTGATAATTTTAGAGATAACATGTTGGCTACAATCAAGCAAGATGGTAAGTTCGGGGCTATTAATTTGAGGGGGGAAATCGTTGTTCCATGTAAATATATTCTAGAAGAAGCAATGATAAGCGTTCCTATATCCAATAAGGTATATCGTCAGAAACAAGAAGAAATGAAAAATGCGAAAGGGAACGGTGATTTTGATGATTTGCTTGATAAAATCGCTGAATGTAGCAGAGAGGTCAATGAAAAAATTAATAATCCTGGAACAGAAGTTATAACCGATTCTCTCAGAATAAGGGAAGATAATGGTAAAATGGGCCTTATAGTGGGAGAACAAATTGTAATTCCTACAGAATATGAGGAGCTTATAATAGCTGAAGATGGATTCGTTCTTGCTTGCAAGCGGGATAAATGGGGAGTTTTGGATATATATGGGCGTACTATATTGCCTTGTGTTTATCAATGGGTATATTATGATGTATCGGCAAAGGTCTGGATTGCCAAAAGTTTTGCAATGGGGTTATATAATAGTCAAGGTGCTTTATTACTACCGGGAAGGATTGATTATATAGGTAGTTTTGTGGATGGCAAAGCACCTGTTTGGCTGAATTCCGTACTTGGTTGGATAGATACGAAGGGACAACTCTCTGATGGCTTTGCAGAGGATGTGACAGAATCCTTTTTGAAAGAAGAAAAAAGGGGAGTGGCAGGTGCTTGGGGTATGTTTAATTTATTAACAGACTTGATTCCGGACTATGCCATGGCCCACTATTATATGGGAAAAGGACAAGTGGCAGATGGCATTTATTCTAAGGGAATGGAGCATCTGAAGATAGCGGCAGAATTGGATCCGGATAATGAAGAAGTAGCGTTGGCGCTGAAGCAAGCCAAAAAGGACAAGAAGAAAAGAACTTTGAATACGATTGGTTACATTGCAAGTGTGCATAATGATTTGGAATCTACGAACTCTAATTCTTTTAAGGATGAAAGCAGAAATCAAAATAAGCCTTCATCCGGAATTAGTCTGGGGGTTTCTATGGATGAGATAGATGCCCTTGGTGGATCTACAGCTACTGCTATAGCAGGAGGCAGTAATCATTGCGATTTTTTGAAATATGTGTTAGAAGATCTTGAAGAAAAGATTCAGGAGAATACAGGCAAATTGATGGGAGAGTATTATCGGAAAGTGAAGGATGAATATTTGCAGTTTGCCAGTAAAGAAGGGTGTGAACAATAATATATAATTAAAGATTAGAATTATGAAAGTAATGAATGTGAAATTTGTCGGTAGAATCATTATGACGATTCTTTTTGTATTCATCTGTATTGGAGCGTACGCAGGTGATGACCTTTTAAAGTATGAGATAGAGGGAGAAGGAGTAGGTGTACAGGGTACTTATTTAGTAAAAGTGACAGTAATCCAGAAGAAAAGTAAATTGGATATCGATGTGATCAAGAAGTGTGCGGTTCATGGGGTGCTTTTCAAAGGATTTTCCAGTCAGACTTCACGTACCCGGCAGAAACCTTTGGCAGGAAGTATGGTGGTAGAACAGCAGCATCAGGATTATTTTGATGTCTTCTTCCAAAAAGGAGGTTCTTATATAAATTTTGCCAATATGATAGGAGAGAATCTTTCAGTGGTGAAAATGGGAAAGCAGTATCGAATTTCAGCAGTGGTTTCCGTTGCGAAAGACGCCCTCTATCAAGAGCTGGTATCAGCCGGAGTTATTAAAGGACTAAATAATGGATTTTAGCTTATGTATAAGAGATTGATTGTTACTTTTCTGATACTGGCTGGCGCACTATTGCCTGCTTTTGCCCAGCAGGCTCATGAAGTGTTTTATCTGAATAATGGTACGTAGTGAAGGGAGTTATCTTGAAGCGTACGGATAGTGAAAATAAAGGCATCCAATGGTGAAATTTATCAGTATCCTTTGGTCGTTGTGGAAGTTTGTGGAGGAGAGCGTCATTTTGAGAATATTGTATTATTGAAATTAGGCTATGAATTTTAAAGAAGAAAAAATTATGAAATATCTATTTTATACGTGGAAATTGGGATGTCTGCTTTTACTTGTCTTTGCCGGATGCAGCAGCAAAAAGAGTGTTTCTTCCTATCATTCCTTTGAGAGTGAATGTTTGGGAGTAGAACTGGATGGTTCGGAGACACTTCGAGCTTGGGGCAGAGGGAAAAATCGTACTGATGCTATAGAGCAGGCAAAGAAAAATGCAGTAAGGGATGTTTTGTTCAAAGGTGTTGCTGCCGGTAGTCGTGAATGTAGTGTGCGCCCTTTGGTAACAGAAGTGAATGCACAGGAACGGTATGCATATTATTTTAACGACTTTTTTAGAGACGGAGGGGAATACCTGAAGTATGTAAGTATGGAAGATAAGAAAACAAATTCTGACATGAAGACTTCTAATAAGACTCAAATTTCTTATTCCACTACGGTGCGTGTGCTTCGTTCTCAATTACAGCAGAAACTGATAGAAGATAAAATTTTAAAACCATAAAGACAGAAAAACATGAAAAAATTATATGCTATTTTATTTATTGTAGCACTTGTACACACCGGAGTGTATGGACAGGCTAAAAAACCCACCATTATGGTTGTTCCTGCTAATGTGTGGTGTACCCATAATGGTTATACACAAAAATATAACAATCAAGGCATTATTACCGAACTTCCGGATTATAAAAAGGCGTTGGATAATGATCTGAACTTGGTGAATGTCATAACGAAAATAGGTGAGTTGATGGCTGAAAAAGATTTTCCGTTGAAAGATATGGCATCTTCTATTCGTTCCATAGAGCAGAGTTCGGCGGAACATGAGATGACTACCAGTTCTACTTCGGGAGCTTCACTGGCAGAGTCTCCTTTGGATCGGTTAATGAATAGAGCTAAAGCTGATATTCTGATTGAAGTAGTTTGGAATATTAATACAATGGGTCCCAAACGTTCTGTTACTTATACTTTGCGAGGCTTGGATGCTTACACTAATAAGCAGGTCGCAGCGACGCAAGGTACGGGAGAACCTTCTATGGCTGCTGAAGTGGCAGTATTGTTGGAAGAAGCGGTAGTAGACAAGATGGATGCTTTCGTAAGTCAGTTACAGAAACATTTTGATGATTTGATGGCTAATGGCCGTGAAGTAGCATTAGAAGTCCACGTGTTTGATAATGGGAGCGGTGTTAATTTGGAAAGTGAATTTGGGGGGGCTGAACTACAGGAAATCATAGAAGATTGGGTGGCGCAGAATACGGTGGCTCATCGTTTTAGTTTAACTGATGCAACTGAGAATATGATGCTTTTTGAGCAGGTACGCATTCCGCTTTATCGTGAAAATGGAATGGCTAGAGATACAAGAAGCTTTGCAAATGATTTGCGCAAATATCTCAATCAGAAAGCCAATCTTACCTGCAAAGTAATGACGAAAGGGTTAGGTAAAGCTGAATTGGTTATCGGAGAAAAATAGAAAAGATATGAAAATAAGGAATATGATATTTACCGCTTGGTGCGCATGTTGTGCCATGTCTGCGGCAGCACAGGATTGTGAGATAAGCCTTACAATAGCTAAAGCTGCCCAGAAAGAGGAACTTCCATCTCAGGTACAAGAGATTTTAGGAAATCGTTTAGCTGCGGCAGTGGCCGCTCAGGGGGGTGTTGCCAATTCCAATTTTACACCATTCTTTATCACAGCTAAGGCCAATACTTTATATAAGGAAACATTGTCCGGTCCTCCTGTCAGTACAGCGCTTACTGTTCAATTGACTTTGTATATAGGAGATGCAGTAGGGCAGAAAGTATTTTCTACTCTCACTGTGGATGCAAAAGGAGTAGGTACTAATATTAACCGGGCATATATCAATGCTTTCCGTGCAATAAATGGCAAAAACGTGAAAATGCAAGAATTTATACGCGAAGGGAAAGAAAAAATTATCTCTTGGTATAATAGTAATTATAGGCAAATATTGATAAAAGCGCAAAAAAGTGCTTCTATGCATGAGTATGATGCTGCATTGTATTATGTTACCTCCATTCCTGAATGTTGTGTCGGCTATGAGGAAGCTAGTAAACTGATAGACACTTATTATACTCAATATGTGAATTATAATTGTCAATTGATTATGCAATACGCCAGATCCGAATGGGCAAAGTCACCCGATGCGGAAGGTGCTTCAAGGGCTTTTGACTGGTTGGTTTTCATTGAGCCGGGAAGTAGTTGTGAAGGTGAAGCTAAAGCTTTGTATAATGAAATAAAGCAAAAGGTGACCAGTGATTGGGATTTTGAGAATCGTGAGAAATATAAGGATGAAGCGGGGCTGAAAAAGCAGAGGATAGAAGCTGCCAGAGCTATAGGTGTAGCATTTGGTAATGGGCAGCAACCGGTTACTACTAATATTACTTGGCTCCATTAATTCAAGTTCAAATGATTTTAAATAAAAAGAATATGAGAAATAAAAAAGTTATCCTAATTCTATGTCTGCTGGTGCTGGTCAGTGGCTCTGTGCAAGCTCAGAGGTTGAAGGCCGTGCAGAATGAAAAGGGGCGTTATGGCTTTATGACGGAAGACGGGACAGTAGTGATAAAGTATAAATATGATGAAGCTACCCCTTTTAAAGACGGTATCGCTAAAATAGGAAAAGATGGAAAATACAGTCTGATTAATGAAGATGGTGAAATCATTACAAAACGGAAATATACATATATCGGTGAATTTTATAACGGGGTTTGCCCCGTCGCTGAAGGTGGAAATACTAAAAAAGGAGTAATGCTAACAACGGGTGGACTCATAGGCAATAAAGCTAGTAGTAATACAGGTGAAAAATGGGGGTTGATTGATAAGACAGGTAAGGAAATCCTGAAAACTGATTATGAGGCAATGGGAGATTTAAATAAAAAACTGATATATGTCTTGAAAGGCAAGAAGTTCGGGTTCATTGATTCAGCTGGCAATATCATAGTGAAGCCTACTTATAATTTTATAGGCAGTTTCAACGACCAAGGAATCTGTTGGGTTAATATCGGTGGCAAATACGATAAAAAGAACAACATGGTGTCTAAAGGTAAATTCGGGTTAATCAATGAAAATGGGCGGGAAATAATTCCTGCCAAATATGAAGATGTGGGCAACTTCCCTATTTTGCGAGATAAGAAAACTGGAGCTTTGCTTGATGAGGCTGCCTTTTATACTAAGGCAGACCAGTCCGCATTTCCTGCTACCAAGCAGGAGATACAGAGCTTGCTGCTTCCCAAGTCTCATGCTGCTGAGTCCCAGTTGCCTTCATCGAGGGTAGATTATTTTTATTTCATTAATAAGAAATCCCAAGGGTTGGTAGATGTCCATGGAAATACTATTATTCCTTTAACAGCCAATCAGGCTATTCTTCCTCCTTCAGACAATATGCTTAGGCTTGCTAAAGTGGAAAAGAAGCAAATAGCTAAAGCTTATTATGATTTGGATGCTGAAGTGATGGTCAGAATACCTTCTTCAGAAAAGGGAAAGTTTGGGGCTTTCAGCCATAATTTAGCTCCGGTTTCATTGGATGATGAATTGTATTTCATAGATAAAAAGGGGAACAAGGTGATTGGTGGCCTGTCAAAGGCTTTCCTGAGCAATGAAGGATACCGGGTGGTACAAAAGGGATCGGCTTTTGGTGCAATTGATTCTACAGGGGCAGTTGTTATTCCTATTGAATATACTAATTCGCTTACCAGTGTGAACAATGGGCGCTTGGGAGTACAAAAAAATGCTTCTTGGTTTTATGTAGATATGAAAGGACAAATCGTATCCGATAAGTATGACCGTATAGGCAATTTTCATCGGGGGTATGCATCCGTATGCCTGAACAAATTATGGGGGGCTATTGATTTGCAGAACCGGGTTGTCGTTCCTTTAGAGTGGCAAGGTGTAGCTCCTATAGTCAATCCGCAATTGATATGGGTGAAAAAGGATAACCTGTATTACCTTTATGATGGGGTGCAAAAGTCTGTTCGTCTGAAGCAGGGATTTGCCAATGCATCCAATTTTGATAATGAGATGGCTTATGTGATGTCCGATGGAAAGTGGGGGATTATTGATCCGGATGGCAAGATACTGGTGCCTTGCTTGTTCGAAAAAGAAGAGGATATGGTCTTGGCCAAACAATATATGTTAGCGGAAGACAAGAAGAGCTTGACCGAAGTAGAGGCTCTTCGAGTGATTGCACGTTTTGACCCGGATACAAATATGTTTAAGATAACCTCTGTCATTCCAGATAAACATTGGGATTATTAATTATTGAATGTTTGAAAAATGAAAAGATTCATTATAATACAGTTGTTGACGGTGGTATTCGCCGCTCAAATTCAAGCCCAAGGAGACGGCGAAATAAAATATCGTCGCAGTTCTCTTTATAGCATGATGATCAATCACGAAGGAAGAGAATTTGGTGATGAAATAAAGGATGTTTTTCTCAAAATTCCTGTTCCTGATAAATACAATAATCATGATTTAAGTGTAAAAGTAATCTATACTTCTGAAAAGAAATTGGATAAAAACCATGAGGAGATAGATGAATTTATCAGAAATAATGGTATTGCCAGTCGTATGGTAGGACGCTGGTTTAACCGTGATTACATGACAGGGGTCTGTGATGTAGAACTGGTGAAAGAACGAGGGCTGTACAATGCTTCCGAACTGGACAAGGCTTTGGCATCCAAGACTCAACGCGGAAACGCTCTGTTGGAAGATGCCGGTGAGGACTTGATTGGAAATACTTTTCTTATTGTGAATGATATTCGCTATATTGACCGTTCAAAAGGTTCAAGTGTGTGGGGAGGAATTGTCAAAGGGCTGGGTGCGGCAGCGGCCATTTACACCGGTGAGACATCCTATATGGATTTAGGTAATTCTACGGGAGATATAGTTGCATCCTATAAGGGGTTTAAAGTAAATATTGATACTTATCTCTATCAACTGGTTTGGGATGAAGAGACTGCAACAAAATTCTATACTCAATATTATACTGATAAGGATAATAAGGAGAAGGTGAATGCTTTCAATAATAACCGTAAGATGTTCAAGTTGAAGTATGTGGGCAGCCAGCATAGTGATGGAAGTAACACTTCCTTTTTGGGTATTAACTTGGACGAGCCCCAGCAAATGGTGCGAAAGGCATGCCAACGTGCCATTGATGAAAATATAGCGAGTCTGCAAAAGAATTTTGACCAGTTCAAAGTAAATACCCCCTTAATTAGTGTTTCTCCCCTTAAAGCTTATATTGGCTTGAAAGAGGGAGTCACTGAAAAGTCTAAATTTGAAGTACTGGAAGCCGAACTGAGCAAAGAAGGCAAAATGACTTATAAGCGTGTAGGAGTGATTCAGCCTAAGGAGAATCTGATTTGGGATAATCGTTATATGGCTTCCGAGGAACAGGCTTATGGTTCGGACTTTGGTTTTACCACTTTCCGAAAAGTGTCGGGTGGCGATTTTTATCCGGGAATGTTGATTCGTGAAATAAAATAAGTGTTTAAGTTAGCCGGCTTCGTCAACAGAAGTGAAAATTGGTTGCTTGCCAAAAAGATTTGTTGATATGGCTGAATAGTGAAATTCAAAACAAACAGGCGTTCATTTCCGAGGAATAAACGCCTGTTTGTTTTATGTTTTAAATGGTTCTATAGTTCTATACTGCCAGTCTGGAGAGGTGGTGAAAAGTATAACTGGGCTTTTGATGGTTCTTCCGATTCCATATCATATAGAGCTGGAATGTGAAGCCTAAATTTATATATTTTCAAGCTTGTCTTATTTGCATAATTTATTTATTGTATATATAGTCGTTAATTTTAGCTGCTTGGTATCTATTTTAGTGTGTTTAGTGTAAATCTTGACAAATGATAGTTTTTTGAATATAAAAGTTGCAATACATTTGCAAATGTAAACTTATAGAGTCAATTGTTACGAAGTATGGAAAAGACAATTATTGCAGCATTTTAATGCTAATTTCGTTAACATCGTATGCACAGGGTTTAATGTGGAATGTGAAGGCTGCTCAATATGAGCAGCATGTCTAGCGTAGAGGAATCTAAAATGCATCCAGGTTTCTATGCAGGAATAGGAGCTGAGTATGCTATTGATGAAAATTGGTCTGTCCGTCTTTCTTTATTGTTCACTATGAAAGGAGTGAAACAAGATTACAAATTTTAATAAAAATACTGCATTATGAAGAAACTGTTTTTTATCATGGCTATGTCCGTATGTGCATTTATGGCACAAGCACAAACTACTTCCGGTATTCGCGTGGGGTTAAATATGACCAGTGCTACAGGGAAGTATAATGATCTTATGGCAGATCAAGATTATAATAATAAAAGCTATATGGGTTACAGTGTCCATTATTTTATAGATGTTCCTGTGATTGGCAACTTTAGTATTCAGCCTGCTATTGGACTTTCTATGAAAGGTATCACTTATGAATATGATAAATTTACTACTAAAAAATCGCATCGGGTCGATTTGGATTCTTATAAGAAATATGATGTGACAGAATCTCGCGGCACTAGTGTCACTCAAAAACATAATCTGGGCTATTTGGACGTTCCTATTTTATTTGCTTATGCTTTACCTTTGTCAGAATCGTTTAGGGTTCAGTTGGGAGTGGGCCCTTACTTCTCTTATGGGTTGTTTGGTAAGTTTAAATATGAGTCGGATACATATTTGACAGTATCCCCCGACAAATATGGAGAAAATAAACATACCATAACCAAAGATGATTGTCCCTCCTTTGGCAAGAATGATGATGGGGACGATCCTAAAGGTAATATTAACCGTTTTGACTGGGGAATTGCCATACAGGGCAGCATCTATTGGAAGCGCTTGTTTTTGAATGTTGCTTATCAAAAAGGTCTGAAATCGGCTAATATTACTGACGAGAAGAATGAAGGGAAAGATAAATTGGCTCTTTCCAATTTGTCGTTAGGGTTAGGCTTTATATTTTAATTTGTGAACAGACTGCAGGAACTGTTGGAAAATAGAAAGATAGAGGGGCTTCAGAAATTTGATGAAACTCGTGCATCCTTTCTTGCTGAAATGAAGAATCTGTCGGGTGAAATGGAGGTTCACTTGGAAACTCATTTTCTTGTTTTTAGAGATAAAGCGGTGTGAATTTGATGTTCCATCGCTTTTCCTATGCTATTGGAATGAGCTCTGATTAGCTTGCCCGATAAGTTATGGAAAAGGGAATTTGGTTTCGGGGTCAGTCATTATAGCAAGCAGGTGGCAGGATATTTTTTTACACGTACATACATATGTGTAGAAATCTGTTTCCGGTCACAGTCCCGTATCGTTCCGAAAACCTTTATTCTTTTCGGAAAAAACAAGGATGTTTGCAAAAAAGATGAAGACGTCTGATAAAAAGAACAAGACGTTTCGTTTCAAAGATCTATATCTTCCGACCTTTAGTTTAAGTCTTTCCGGCTACCGGTTTATCCTTCTCCTCCGAAAGGGAAGGATGCTGGGTGTAACGGCAAAACTTGGTACAGGATTTCGTGGAACTTGCTGCAGGATCCGACAGAACTTGTATCAAGATTCTGAATACTTTGGCAAGGAAAGTCGTTGTTTCGAGGCTGCACAAGTTTACCGTGTTCACCGTACAAGCCTATCGTGTTCATTGCACAGGCTTGTCCTGTCTGGTGGACAAACAAAGTAGGTTTGTACCATGTAACAAGGTGGATAAAGTGGTGGCAGTAGGCATTTTTGTACATAAAATAATGTGCTGCCACCACCTCTCTAACTTCCTGTTTATAGGGGTTGCAGGGAATAGGTGACAACAGTGACAGCAGAATTATAAAACTCTGTTGTAGGAAAAAGTGGGACAATTGGAGACGATCCCTCTGTACAACGTACATTATCTTTTATTTTCTTTCCCCGGATAATTAGGTCCATAAAGCATGGTCTTCTCCTTGACCACCAATCGACCGTCCTTCACGAACTCTTCGCCGCGTTCACTTAAATGACGGATCATTTCATTACGCATTTCCGTCAGCTGCTTCCTGTATTTTTTGTCATTGACGGCATTGTGCAATTCCTGAGGGTCTTGGGTTAAGTCGAATAACTCTTCGGTACCGGTGTGGATACGCCATATATATTTTATTTTGCCGTCAGTCAGTGCGCACCAATAGTTGTCATCACTGTAACAGGTGGCATGCTCTAGATCCAGATACTTGCGCCAGGTTGTTTCCATGCCTTTGGCAAGTGGCAACAAAGAACGGCCGTCCATGTCAGTGGGGATGGTCACATCGGCTGCATCAAGGAAAGTGGGAAGAATATCACGTAACTCTACAGGAGCGTCTGTTTTTCCCGGTGTAACGTGGTCGACGGAAGGCCATTTCACGATGTATGGCACATGAGTGGAGCCCTCGTATGGATAAGTCTTTCTCCAGTGATAATGGTCGCCCATCATATCGCCATGATCGGAAATGAAAACGATTAATGCGTCATTATACATATCCTTTTCTTTCAATGTTTGGATAATTCTGCCTATCTGTTCGTCAATGAAAGTGATGTTGGCATAATAATGACGTCTGGAATTGCGTGCATATTCATTGCCAAAATTACCGTATGGAGCATCTTGTGCCGTCTTTTCAGGATTTAGTTTTTTTGCGTATTTGCCACACCAGTCTCCGATAGCAGGATCGGGTATTAGGGCATCCTCATACATGTCCAGATATCTTTGTGGTGGATCATACGGACTGTGTGGACGGGCAAAAGAAACTTTCAGAAATAACGGTTTGTTGGTCGGATCGTAGTTGCTGATAAGTTCACAGGCCATTTCTCCTGTCCAATAGGTAGGATGGAGGTTTTCGGGCAATTTATATATACTTGCCGTATGGTCGTTCCAGCCTATACCGGTGGCGTCGGGATTCTTTCCGGGAGCTTTTGTTTGGAACCATTGGCGGTAATCACTGGTGAAGTTCTCGTCTTCCACGCGTCCGCTTTCATCTAGCAGAGTGCCTTCGAAACCATGTTTTACCCGTTGGGGATGCCAGTGCATTTTCCCGATTCCAAAAGTATAATAACCAGCGTCTTTTAGCATCTGTGGCATTTCGTATTTATATTCGGGAGATACTTTTCCATATCCCAACAAGCCATGATGCCAAGGAGAAAGTCCGGTCAGCAGACCAGCACGTGCCGGAGTGCTGCTTGGACAAGAAGAATAGCCATTCATAAATAATGTTCCCTCGGCAGCTAGTGCGTCTAGGTTAGGGGAGATAACAGCATCGTTTCCCATACAGCCTATGGCATCGGCTCGCTGTTGGTCTGTCATTATCAGTATGATATGAGGATGGTTTTGTGCGTATGCAAAAGAGGAGCACAGTCCGGCTGTGACAGCCAATGTGTATTTCAGGTTGGTTAGAGTATTCATGTTTATAGGTTTTTCATAATGTTATGTGGCAAAGGTAGGAAATTTTTGGTAACCTTAAGCCATAAATAGTGATGGTAAAAGTAGAAATATTTGAAATTGAGGTCTTATTTTGTGCATACGTATGCGTGGCCTCATATATACTAATGGTAGAAAAAGGTTATAAAAAAGGCTTGTTCTTCATGAACAAGCCTTTTTTATATGCATGTATTAGAAATTATTCACTCCAATTCATTGCTTCCATACGTTTGTAAGAAGCATAACGTTTCTTGGCCATTTCTTCGCAAGCAGCAAACAGATCAGCAGCTTCAGCAGGATACTGCTTCATTACAGAGGCAAAACGAACTTCGTTCTTCAAGAAATCCTGGAAACCTTCCCATTTCGGTTCTTTAGAGTCAAGCATGAATGGATTCTTGCCTTCTTCTTCCAAAGCAGGGTTGAAACGCCATAAGTGCCAGTAACCGCATTCTACAGCCTTAGCCTCTTCAGCCTGGCTCTTACCCATACCTGCCTTCAAACCGTGGTTGATACACGGAGCGTAAGCGATAACCAATGACGGACCGGGATAAGCTTCTGCTTCACGGATAGCTTTCAAAGTCTGAGCTTGGTCAGCACCCATAGCAATCTGGGCAACATATACATAACCGTAAGTAGTAGCGATCATACCAAGGTCTTTCTTACGTACACGCTTACCTGAAGCGGCAAACTTAGCGATAGCACCCAGCGGAGTAGCCTTAGATGACTGACCACCAGTATTAGAGTAAACTTCAGTATCCAATACCAAAATATTTACATCTTCGCCGGAAGCAATCACATGGTCCAAACCACCGTAACCGATATCGTAAGAAGCACCGTCACCACCGATAATCCATTGGCTCTTCTTAACCAAATAGTTCTTGAATTCTGCAATGGTAGCGCAGTTCTTACATTTATCTTTAGCAGCTTCCACCATTGGAATGATCTTTTCGGCAGCGGCTTTGCTCTTGTCTGCATCGTCCTTACCATCAATCCATTCCTGGAATGCTTCTTTGTATTCTGCTGGACAAGTATCACTGGCGATAGCATCCTTCATAGCAGCTTCGATACGTGCACGAAGTTTCTTGTCAGCCAAAGTCATACCCAAACCGAATTCGCAGAAATCTTCGAACAATGAGTTAGCCCAAGCAGGACCTTGACCCTTTTCGTTCTTAGTATAAGGAGTTGAAGGAACAGAACCAGAGTAGATAGAAGAACATCCGGTAGCGTTAGCAACCATTTCACGGTCACCGAATAACTGGGAAATCAGTTTCACATATGGAGTTTCACCACAACCTGAACAAGCTCCAGAGAATTCGAACAACGGAGTAGCGAACTGAGAGTTCTTCACATTGGCTTTGATATCTACTAAATGTTGTTTGCTCTTCACGTTCTTAGCGCAGTATTCCCAATTGGCTGCTTGAGACAACTGGCTTTCCAAATGTTTCATTGTAAGAGCCTTGCCTCCCTTCTTCGGATTGCCCGGACAAACATCAGCACAGTTACCACAACCCAGACAGTCAAGCACGTCAACCTGGATACGGAATGTCATTCCGTCAAATTGTTTACCTACAGCTTTCAATGTCTCGAAGTTTGCACCCTTTTGTTCTTCAGCGTCAAGTACGAACGGACGGATAGAAGCATGAGGACAAACATATGCACACTTGTTACACTGGATACAGTTTTCAGCATTCCATTCAGGTACGAATGCAGCTACACCACGTTTTTCGTATTGAGCAGTACCTTGTTCCCAAGTACCGTCTTCGATGCCTTTGAATGCAGATACCGGCAATAAGTCACCATCCTGAGCGTTGATAGGACGAACTACTTCGTTGATGAATGCAGGGTCATTGTTAGCAGCAGGAGCTTCAACTTCCAGATTAGCCCAAGCCGGATCAACAGCCAATTGTTTGTATTCGCCACCACGGTCTACGGCAGCATAGTTCTTGTTCACCACGTCTTCGCCCTTCTTGCCATAAGACTTAACGATGAATTTCTTCATCTGTTCTACAGCCAAGTCAACAGGAATAACGCCTGTGATACGGAAGAATGCTGATTGCAGGATGGTATTGGTACGGTTGCCCAAACCGATTTCCTGAGCAATCTGAGTTGCATTGATATAGTAAACAGTAATGTTGTTTTGTGCGAAATATTTCTTAACCTTGTTCGGTAAGTTCTTGGCCAGTTCTTCACCTTCCCAAATAGTGTTCAACAAGAAAGAACCGTTCTTACGTAAACCACGAGTTACATCGTACATGTGCAAATAAGCTTGTACGTGGCAAGCTACGAAGTTCGGAGTATTTACTAAATAAGTAGAACGGATAGGAGTATCGCCGAAACGGAGGTGAGAGCAAGTGAAACCACCAGATTTCTTAGAGTCGTATGAGAAATAAGCCTGACAGTGCTTGTCGGTGTTGTCACCGATAATTTTCACTGAGTTCTTGTTAGCACCTACAGTACCGTCAGCACCTAATCCGTAGAATTTAGCTTCAAACATACCTTCGCCGCCTAATGCGATTTCTTCTTCTTGAGGAAGAGAAGTGAAAGTTACATCGTCTACGATACCCACAGTGAAGTGGTTTTTCGGCATTGGCAGAGCCAAATTCTTGAATACAGCGATGATTTGAGCAGGAGTAGTGTCTTTAGAACCTAAACCGTAACGTCCACCTACGATAACCGGAGCGTTTTCTGTTCCATAGAAGCAGTCTTTAACATCCAGATACAAAGGTTCGCCGTTTGCTCCCGGTTCTTTAGTACGGTCAAGAACTGCGATAGTCTTGGCAGTCTTAGGTACAGCAGCCAAGAAATGTTTAGCAGAGAACGGACGGTATAAATGTACAGAAACCAAACCTACTTTTTCACCTTTGCTCATCAAGTAGTCGATAGCTTCGCGGGCAGCTTCTGTAACAGAACCCATTGCGATAATTACGCGTTCAGCGTCTTCAGCACCATAGTAATCGAACAAACCATGAGGACGGCCTGTGATTTTGCTGATTTCGTTCATGTATTCTTCTACGATAGCCGGAACTGCTTCATAGAAGTTATTGCAAGATTCTCTGTGCTGGAAGAAGTGGTCGGGGTTTTCAGCCATACCGCGTGCAACAGGGTTGTTAGGATTCAACGCGCGTTGACGGAATTCTGCCAAAGCCTGTTGATCAATCAGACCTGCCAGATCTTCATTCTCCAGCATTTCAATTTTTTGGATTTCGTGAGAAGTACGGAAACCATCGAAGAAGTTGACGAATGGCACGCGAGATTTGATAGTAGCAAGATGAGCTACAGCAGCCATATCCATAACTTCTTGTACAGAACCTTCGCACAACATGGCGAAACCTGTTTGGCGGCAAGACATGACGTCCTGATGGTCACCAAAGATACACAATGCGTGTGAAGCCAATGTACGAGCCGATACGTGGAATACGCAAGGCAGGAATTCACCGGCAATTTTGTACATGTTAGGGATCATCAGCAACAGACCCTGAGATGCAGTGTAAGTGGTAGTCAACGCACCTGCCTGAAGAGAACCATGAACAGCACCTGCTGCACCGCCTTCTGACTGCATTTCTTGTACCAAAACTGTTTCGCCGAAGATGTTTTTACGACCTGCGGCAGCCCATTCGTCTACGTATTCAGCCATAGTAGACGACGGAGTGATGGGATAGATAGCAGCTACTTCAGAGAACATATACGAGATATGTGCTGCTGCCTGGTTACCATCACAAGTGATGAATTTTTTTTGTTTAGTCATACAATTACTAATTATTAGGTAATAAAATCTATTCTCTATCTCTTAATATAAAAAGCCGAAAAGCCATAATGGGATCATATTTCCGTGTCCTAATTCCAATTTGTGTAGGGCATAATACACGTTTGGATTATTTTTGAACTTGCACCCTTCTGCGCAAATACGGAAATGCAGTCCGTTGTCTACCATAAATGAAGTGCCTTTATCGCCTTTATATAGTTTATGGTCCTTATACAGGGTATTCATGAAAAATGTATCCAGTACATCCTGTTCTTCGACCTTTACCGGATAAATGGAGTACATCAGGTTGGTGTTGTGCATCATCAGTTTGGAAGGTTTCTTGGGAAATTCCTCTCCCTTGGGATAAACCATATTGATAAGACGCGCATCTGCCAGATACTTAATGTAATTCATCACCGTGGCACGTGAAGTTTGAATCTCCGTGGCCAGCTGGCTGACGTTCGGAGCAACGGGTCCGTCCACAGCTAGCAAATATAGTAATTTTTTTATCTTTGAAAGATATTTCAGCTCAATTTGTTTGATAAGAAGTATATCTACTTCTATCATCATATTCATGGTTTTTAGCAGATTCTCCGAAAAGTTACGTTTTTCCAGGAAGAATGGGTAGAAACCGTGATGCAGATAGTCTTGAAAATAATCCAAGGGCTTCACGTTGCGCAGGATGGTTTTCGCTATCTGTTCGTGATTCTCCAAAATTTCTTGTAAGGTATAGGCACGGAAACAATTGCCGCTTTGCAAATTCAGATATTCGCGGAATGAGAAACCTCTCAGGTAGTATACCTTGACAATGCCGCTCAGTTCTGGATTTTCTTCTTTCAGTCGCATCACGGATGATCCGGTGAATATAATCTTCAGAGTAGGAAACATTTCATAGCAAGCACGCAGGTCGTGGCTCCATTCGGGATACTTAAACACTTGGTCTATCAACAAAACTTTTCCTCCTCGTTTTACGAATTCTGCGGCAAACTCCACTAATGTATATTTAGAGAAGTAAAAGTTATTCATGTTGATGAACAGACATGAGTGATCCGTTCCGAACTTTTCTTTTGCATATTGCAGGAGGAAAGTCGTTTTCCCTACGCCACGAGTACCCTTGATACCGATCAGTCTGTCATTCCAGTCTATCTCGTCCATCAAGTCCCGGCGAACAGGAGCATTTGTATGTTCCACCAGATAACTGTGTGTTCTGTAAAAGGTTTCCATGGTTGCTTTTTTATCGGCTGCAAATATAGCAATACTAATTCAAATTGCAAACTGGAGATAGCAAAATATTATTTTTTTTTCTACTAAAAGACGGACAAGAGAAATGGTTTGTACTCTAAAACATTTATCTTTGTGTCCGGAAATGGAAGCGCTTTATTTATTCAATCCGGAAAATGATATGGCATTAGCTTGTGGTGATCCTTATTATATGGCACCTGCCAGTGCACGACGAATGGCGGCCGAGCTATCCATGTTGCCTGCATGGTATGCAGAAGAGGGAGGAACTGTGTGGCTGGATTCTGCTCAGCGTATGAAAACAATGGAAAGACAATCTTTTTTGCCGCTTTCGGTCAATTGGGTTTTAGAATTCGTACCCATTTATAATAAGGTGATTCCTTGGGGATGGAATCCGTCTTTGGTGCGTCGTTTGCAGGAAGCTGGATTTCCTGATACAGCATATCCTTCAGTAGAGCGTATGAAGCGTATCCGTCAAATATCCGGACGTCAGACGGCTGTAAAAGTGTTACGCCGCCTTTGTAGACATATAGGTGGGAATATTCCCATATTGGGGGAGGCTTTTGTATTGTCGTCAATAGAGGAAGTGAAGGCTTTTGTGTTGTCTCATTCTCGTGCTTTGTTAAAAGCGCCATGGTCTGGTAGTGGAAGAGGGATACAATATGTTTCAGGTAGTTTTCCCATCCCTCTGGAAGGGTGGATTCGACACATACTTACCACTCAGCATGAGGTGATAGGAGAACCTTTTTATGATAAGCTTTTGGATTTTGCCATGGAGTTTTTTGCAGACGAGTGGGGACAGGTACATTTTATAGGGTATTCCTTATTTGAAACGGATAAGAGAGGTGTTTATAAAGAAAACTTGTTGGCGGCGGATCGGGTTATTGAAGCGAGGATATCCACTTATGTTTCTGCGGAAATCTTACATCAGGTTGGGAGGGCGTTACAGGTAGAGTTGGCAGAGGTGATAAAAGGGAGTTACGAAGGCTATCTGGGGGTGGATATGATGGTATGCCGTACCCAAAATAGCGGGTATGCCATTCATCCGTGTGTGGAAATAAATCTTCGTATGAATATGGGAGTGGTAGCACGCTTGATATATGATAACTATGTGTGTGATGGCGTGCAGGGACGGTATGTTATAGAATATTATGCAAAGCCTGGTGAGGCATGGCATTCTCATCTTGCGCTTCAAGAAAAGTATCCTTTATATCTGGAGAATGGAAAAGTGAAGTCGGGTTATTTGTCACTTACACCGGTAGAGAACAATACGTCCTATCAGGCATATATCTTAATTTGATTTTCCGGATAAAGGAAGATACAGAAAAGAGGGGATGGTTACCATCCACCCCCTAATGCTTTATACAATTTTACTAATGTAATCTGTTTGTCTCTTATTGCATTGCTTAATCCTATTTGTGCGTCGAAATAGCTACGTTGTGCATCCAATACATCTAGATAGCCTATTACTCCATTGATGTATTGCAATTGGGCCAGTTCCATTGTTGCTTTAGAGGAACGTTCCAGTTGCAGGCGCGATTCGTAGATATCTTTTATCTTATTGAAGTCCACAATGGCATTGCGGGCCTCTTTGAATGCAGTCAGTACTGATTTTTCATAGCTGTAGCATTCCTGTTCGTATGCGGCTTTTTTGGCCTTTAGGGTTGCTCTGTATTTTCCCATGGCGAAGAGAGGAGTTAGAAGATTGCCACTGATATAATGAATGGGCGATTTGAAGAAATCAGAGAATTCTTCACTTTCTACGCCATATTGTGCTGTGAGGCTAAGTCGTGGGAACATATTGGTATAGGCAATACCTACACTGGCATTGGCTGCTATTAATTTCTGTTCTGCTTCACGTACATCGGGACGACGTTCCAGCAGAGTGGAGGGTAGACCTACTGGTAATGTTTCAGGTAGTTTTACTTCTTCGGGTAGAATGGAACGCTGTATGCGGTGCGGGTATTCGCCTGCTAAAAATGCAATATCATTTTCTTTCAATGAAATTTTCCTTTCTAGTTCAGGAACTAAAGTTGCGGTACGTGCATACTCCACTTGTGCCTGTTGATAAGAAGTTTCTGAAGTTAGTCCTCCTTCAAAACGAAGTTTTGCCAAGCGTACTCCTTCTTTACGGGCATAGAGTGTTTGACGAACAATGTTCAGCTCATTGTCTAATGCGACCAATTCAAAATAGGCTTGTGCCACTTCGGACACAATACTCATTTTCAAGGCACGTTGCGCCTCGATGCTTCCCAGGAATTGTGCTATGCTTTTGTCTTTTGCCCAACGCAGGTTACCCCATAGGTCTAATTCCCAAGTTACGGTAAGTTTACCACCCAGTTCGGGGTCATTTTTATAGTTGTTACCACCATAATTACTTCCTTCTTTTTGAGCATAAGCGCCTCCGTTCAGTTGGGGGAAAAGGTTGGCAAAGTCTATGCGCTTCATTGCGGCAAGTTCTTTTACACGTGCCGCAGCAATTTTCATGTCTTTGTTGTTATCCAACGTTTTTTCTATCAAGCTTTGCAAGGTTGTGTCCGTATAGATTTCCCACCACTGCATATCGGCAATAGATAATGTATCCTGTTGTCGTAACGTATCTAATTGTTGGGGCAGATGCAAGTCGGGACGTGTGTAGTGCTTACCTAATTGGCAAGAAGTCAGCAAAGTCATTCCTGATACGGCTATATATAATAATGTATGTTTCATCATTTCTTTCGTCTTTTTATATCCTTATTTTTGTTTCATTTTCGCTTTCATCTTGTATATCAGTACAAAGAAGAAAGGTACTAACAAAATTCCCACAGTTACAGCAAAGATCATTCCGAAGAATACACCTGTACCAATAGCTTGACGGCTGGCTGAACCTGGCCCGCTGGCGATAACCATAGGTAACATACCTAAGATGAATGCCAATGAAGTCATCAAAATAGGTCGAAAGCGGAGTTGTGAAGCATGGAGTGCAGCTTGTACCACATCTATTCCTCTGTCCACTTGTTCTTTGGCAAACTCTACAATAAGAATTGCATTTTTGGCGGCCAGTCCTACCAACATCACCAATCCGATCTGGAAATAGACATCATTCTCCAATCCACAGCCCCATACACCTAGATAGGCACCTAATGCGGCTACAGGTAAAGAGAGTAATACTGCAACCGGTACCATCCAGCTTTCGTATAAGGCAGCAAGGAACAAAAACACGAACATGAACACTAATGCCAGCACCATACCGGTCTGTCCACCTGCTTGTTTTTCCTGGAAAGATAGTCCGCTCCATTCTACACCGATATTTTCTGGTAGGTGTTCGCGAGCTATTTGTTCGATAATTTCCATGGCCTGTCCTGAACTGTAACCATCTGCGGCCTCACCGCGAATCACAGAACTGTTGAACATATTAAAACGTTTGATGCTGCCCGGACCTGTGGTATACGAAGTGGTACCCAACGAGGTGAGCGGTATCATGGCATTGTCTGTACCCCGTACAAAAAATAGGTTGATATTCTCCTTATGTTCCCGGTAGGGTGCTTCTGCTTGAATATATACACGGTAGATACGATTAAACATATTGAAATCGTTTACATATACCGAACCTGTATAAGCTTTCATGGTCGAGAATACATCTGCTAAAGGTACTCCTGCGAATTTTACTTTGTCACGGTCTACATCGAAATAAAGTTGGGGGATGTCCGCTTGTAAAGCCGAGGATAAACCTGATAATTCCTTACGTTTTGATGCATAATACATCAATGTATCCGTAGCTTGTACCAAATTTTCAAAAGTGGCATCTCCACGTGCTTCCAGTTGCATCTCGAAACCACCCGAACTGCCCAATCCCGGAATAACGGGAGGGGTGGAAAGATATACCTTGCATTCGGGGTATTGCGACATGTCTTTTTTTACCTGTGCCATAATATCGTCAATAGTTTGCGAGTCACGTTCCTCCCAAGGTTTTAAGATGATAGTCAGTTCACTTCGTGCCTGACTGGTCCCTACACGCGGACTGCTTCCTGCCACGCTTTGTACATATTCCACTGCCGGATTTTCCATCAGGTATTCCACAGCACGTTCCGTCACGATACGTGTACGTTCCAACGTTGCACCTTCGGGCAGTTCCAACTCTATTTTAAAATATCCTTGGTCTTCGATGGGGAGGAAGCTGGTGGGAATAATGCGATGGATTAACAGGATGGCGATCAATACCATGCCGAATGTGCTCAGTACCCGACGCGGGTGTTTCACAATGTGCTTGATGAGTCCTACATATTTATGATTGCCGATAGCCAGCCACTTATTGATACGGCGGAATATGATATTCTTTTTCTTGTTCGGATCTTCCGGTTTCAGAATAAGTGAACACATGACTGGACTCAGTGTCAAAGCTACTACCGTAGACAGTAATACAGATACTACGATGGTTACCGTAAACTGGCGATAAAGTTGTCCGGTAATTCCACCTAGAAAACTTACGGGAACAAATACTGCTGCCAGTACCAAAGAAGTGGCGATAATGGCTCCTGTAAGTCCTTCCATAGCTTTCTTGGTAGCTTGGTAGGGAGATAGTTTCTCCTCTTCCATGATACGCTCCACATTCTCTACTACCACGATAGCATCGTCCACCACAATACCGATGGCAAGTACCAATCCCAACAGGGTCAGGATATTAAGCGAGAATCCGAAAATCAACATAAATCCAAAAGTTCCAATCAGTGAGATAGGTACGGCAACTAGTGGGATAACTGTTGCACGCCAGCTTTGGAGTGAAAGGTATACTACGATGATAACCAGTATCAGGGCTTCAAACAGTGTTTTGTACACTTCATGAATGGATTCCGAAATATACGTAGTCATATCGAAAGGTATCTCGTAACTCATTCCTTCGGGAAAATTCTTGCTGATTTCCTCCATAGCTTCTTTCACGCTTTTTGCTACTTCCATAGCGTTGGCTCCTGGTAACATATAGATGGCCAATACCGCTGCATTTTCTTTGTTGATGGCACTCTCGGTATTGTATGATTGTGCTTCGAGTGAGATGCGGGCCACATCACGTAAACGGATGATGGAACCATCGGCATTAGCACGGACTACGATTTCCTCAAACTGGCTTACGGTAGATAGACGTCCCTGAGTAGTGATGGGAATGGTTACGTCTAATCCTTGTACGGGTTGTTGTCCCAGTACACCGGCTGCTGATTCTCGATTTTGGTCTTTTAGTGCATTCTGCAAGTCGGCTACAGTCAGACCGAAATTGGCCAGTTTGTCGGGTTGTACCCAGATTTGCATGGCATAATATCGGCTTCCGATGTTTGAAACACGTCCTACGCCAGGGATACGGCGGATTAGGTCCAGCACATTCAGAGTGGCAAAGTTGCTAAGGTATATTTCATCGAACTTCGGGTCGGTAGAGGTAAGGCATAGGGTCAGCAATTGACTGGCAGCCTGTTTCTCTACCGAAATACCATTTTGTATAACTTCTGCTGGGAGGCGTGATTCTGCTAACTTGATACGGTTCTGTATTTCCACTGCCGCTAGATCGGGATCTGCCGAGATATCAAAAGTGACGGTGGCTGAAAAACCTCCCGAATTGGAACTATTTGATTCCATGTAAAGCATTCCTGGGGTACCGTTCAATTCCTGCTCTATAGGAGTGGCTACAGCCTGTGATACTGTCAGGGCACTGGCACCCGGATAGGATGCGCTGATTTTCACTACCGGCGGAGTAATCTGCGGATATTGGTCAATGGGTAGCATCGTGAGACCGATGATACCGACAATGACTATTAATATGGAGATGACAGCTGAAAATACCGGTCTGTCTATAAAGAAACTAACTTTCATAATGTCTATTGTTTTTTTGAATGCGTAAATTTTCCTCCATAGGGGAATTCGTATTCGGGAGTGAAATTATCCGATCGTATCTTCTTCCTCCGTTTTTTTGTCCTCTACGGCAGGACTTACTTTCACTTTCATGCCTGGATTCAGCTTGTGGTATCCTTCTATGACAATGTCTTCTCCGGGGGCCAAGCCTCTTTCCACCACTACTTGATTTTGGAATTCAGGACCTAATTCAATGAAACGTCTCTCTACTGTAGAATCTTTGCGCATTACATAAATATAGGCGCCGCCTTTTTCTATGATAACGGACTTTAACGGGACTACCGTAGCACTCTCTCTGACATCCAATAATAGTTTTACTTTGGTGAACTGCCCAGGAAGTAATACCCGTTCTGGATTCGGCATTTCGGCACGTACGGAGAATGTACCTGTGCGTGGATCAACTTGCGGTTCGGCAAAGTCTACTAGTCCTTTGTATGGATAAATAGTATTATCTGCCAAAGTAATGGATACATTGGGTTGCCAGGAGCGGGTGGAGTCTTTTTGACCTAAGTTCACATTACGTTCTTTACTTTTCAGATAGTCTAGAGCAGTCATGCTGAAATCCACTAATACAGTATCACTTTTTACTATGGTAGCAAGCAATGATTTGCCACCCGGACCGACTAATGTTCCTAAATCTACGTGACGTTCACTGATATGCCCTGCTAATGGAGAACGAACTATAGTATAACCTAGTTCCAGTTCTGCTTGATCAAGATCGGCACTACTCATAGCTACCGACGCTTCTGCTGTTTCATATGCAGCAGTAGCATTGTCCAAGTCCAACTGGCTGGCAGCGTTTTGTTCATATAGCGGACGGATACGTTCTAAGTCGCGTTTTGCTTTTTGTGCTTGTGCCTCATCCTTTTTCAATTGGGCGCGCGCTTTGTCAGCTTTGGCCCGATATTGATCTTGATTGATAACAAACAGCACTTGATTTTTAGTGACATATGTACCTTCTGCGAAAAGCATTTGTTCTAAATATCCCTCTACTCGGGCACGTACTTCAACGAATTGCTGTGCACGTACGCGTCCTACATATTCACCATATATTTCTACATCGTCTTGCGTTGCTGGTGCTATGGCAACTACTGGAAGTTCCGGCATCTTTGCCGGTTGATGGGAAACAATCAGGTAAATCCCGATAACTAGTCCAATACCTATTACTACAAGCGCTGTTCTTTTCTTTTTTAGCGCAATTTCTTTGTGTGTAAAAAATAGTTTCATACTTTAGTTTTGTTATTGTTTAAGATGCCATCAGTAGAAATACAAGCAGCGTGCCAAACTATTGTAAATAGTCTTTCCTATTCATAATCAGTGCTTTATTTCTGTCTTTTGTTGATAGGGAAAGTGTGGAAAATAGGCAACAGCTGTAGAATAATTCCACAGTAGGCGTAATTAAATTTAGTAGAGGATTATCGATTTGGATGCAAAAATAGTAAAATAGTGGGTAATCTTAAAATATTTATTCACTATTCATTATAATGAGGAAGATGTTATAGTGTTAGCAGATATGTATGCAATTTAAATTTTGCTTGAGATCGTCGTATCTGCAACCTTATTGTTTTGAAAACACGCCCCCTTTCATTTTGAAAAGGGTTGTGTTTTTCTTTTTTATGACTGAATATGGTATCTGTTTGTTTATCAGGAGATTATAGTCTTCTTTTTCATTTTGGCATAGTATTCGCTATATACTTGTCAAATATAAAAGGTATAAAAAGATGGGAGAATTTTATAATCCAGATAAATTATATAAAGGTGGAAGCCGAAATAATAGCTTGATAAATAAAAAAATGATATTCCGTGTATTGGGAGTATTACTTTTTATTGAATCTGCTATGTTTCTGCTTTGTGCGGCTATTTCCTTATGTTACGGCGAGCAAGATTATCAATATTTTCTATATACCATTCTTTTGAATACATTGGTCGGTGGAGTTTTGCTAATTTGTAGTAGAGGTGCTGAGAATCGACTAACACGACGAGATGGGTACTGTATTGTAACTTTTACTTGGTTTTTGTTTACGTTGTTTGGAATGCTACCTTTTTATTTTAGTGGAGGAATCCCTTCAGTGACAGATGCTTTTTTTGAAACCATGTCGGGTTTTACTACTACAGGAGCTACTATATTAGATGATATAGAATCTCTTTCACATGGCCTGTTATTTTGGCGTAGCCTGACACAATGGATAGGTGGCTTGGGTATTGTTTTTTTTACTATTGCTGTGCTTCCTATTTTCGGGGGAGGAACTATACAACTTTTTTCAGCTGAGGCTATCGGAGTGACGCACGACAAAACACATCCTCGGATTGATGTGATGGCTAAGTGGCTGTGGATGATATATGCTATCCTTACAGTTGTAGAAACTATGCTGCTGATGATAGGAGGAATGAGTTTTTTTGACGCGGTATGTCATTCATTCTCTACAACGGCTACAGGTGGTTATTCTACTAAACAAGCCAGTGTGGCTTATTGGAATTCTCCGTTTATAGAATATGTAATAGCGATATTTATGATTCTTTCGGGTATTAATTTCTCTCTCTATTTTATGTGCCTGAAAGGGAAGGGCAAGCGTCTATTTCAGGATGATGAATTCCGTTGGTTTATGAAATCAGTAAGTATTCTGACGCTTGTTATCACGCTTGCCTTAGTTTTTCAGAATCATTATGATTGGGAAAAGGCATTCCGCAGGGCTCTGTTCCAAGTGGCTACGGCGCATACGTCATGCGGTTTTGCAACGGATGATTATAACTTGTGGCCATCTTTTACATGGATGCTTCTTATTTTTGCTATGTTGTCGGGTGGATGTACGGGGTCTACTAGTGGGGGAATCAAAAACATGCGCCTTATGATTCTGGCGCGTAATATCAAGAATGAATTCAAACGGATGCTGCATCCTAGGGCTGTATTGCCTGTTCGTGTGAACCGTCAGGTTATATCGCCTTCCATTATTGCTTCGGTGAATACATTCTTTGTATTTTATTTGTTTTGTGCTTTGGTCGGATGGACACTACTGATGTTTTTCGGGGTGGGGCTGACTGAGGCGATGAGTACGGTTATTTCTAGCTTAGGCAATGTGGGACCGGGGTTAGGGGCATTCGGTCCTGCTTTTTCGTGGGCGGCGTTGCCCGATGCTGCTAAATGGGTATTGTCGTTCCTTATGTTGATAGGGCGTTTGGAATTGTTTGCTGTGTTGTTGCTTTTCTATTCAGGATTTTGGGAAAGATGATAGTTCTCCGAGAAAAATTGATATGTATCATTTAATTAATGGGTATTCGTTGAAATGAAGTTCTAGAATATGTATTTTTACAAAGGATGGTATATATTTGTGCTCGAATTTACAATACATTCATGTTATGGCAACTTCGAGAGAGATGACTTCGGGACGTCCGTTCCCTTTGATATTGAATTTTGCTTTTCCTTTATTGCTGGGTAATTTACTTCAGCAGACTTATTCCTTGATGGATGCTGCTATTGTGGGTAAGTTTCTTGGAATTAATGCTTTGGCTTCTGTAGGAGCTAGCACTTCGGTGGTGTTTTTGATATTAGGCTTTTGCAATGGCTGTTGTGGTGGTTTCGGTATTCCTGTTGCACAGAAGTTTGGAGCAAGGGATTATGGTATGATGCGGCGTTTTGTGGCAGTTAGTTTACAATTGGCAGCGGTGATGTCTGTGGTAATTGCTATTGTGACTAGTATGTTTTGTTCGGATATTCTTCAGATGATGCAGACCCCGGAGAACATCCTTGAAGATGCTTATTTTTATTTGCTGATTACTTTCATCGGGGTGCCCTGTACCTTTTTCTATAATTTGCTTTCAAGTATTATTCGTGCATTGGGTGATAGCAAGACTCCGTTTTGGTTTTTGCTTTTTTCTACGATATTGAATATTTTGCTTGATCTTTTTTGTATTTTGGTACTTGATTGGGGAGTTGCGGGAGCGGCTTTAGCTACGGTATTCTCACAAGGTGTTTCGGCAGTGTTGTGTTATTTGTATATGATGCGTCACTTTGAGATTCTGAAGGGGACTTCGGCAGAACATAAATTTCGAGGAGCGTTGGCAAAGACTTTATTGTATATAGGTGTGCCGATGGGATTGCAGTTCTCTATTACTGCTATCGGCAGTATTATGTTGCAAAGTGCGAATAATGCGTTGGGTACTGCTTGTGTGGCTGCTTTTACGGCTGCTATGCGTATTAAGATGTTTTGTATGTGTCCACTTGAGAGTCTGGGTATAGCTATGGCTACTTATAGTGGACAGAATTACGGTGCAGGAAAGCCGAAGCGTATCTGGCAGGGAATCAAGGCGAGTGTATTGATGATGACTATTTATAGTGCTTTTATGTTTGGAGTCTTGATGTTGGGAGCGCGTACTTTTGCCTTGTTATTTGTTGACCCTGTGGAATGGGAGATTCTGAAGGATACGGAACTGTTTTTGCATATTTCCGTTTCTTTTTTTCCGGTTTTGGGTTTACTTTGTATCTTGCGTTATTCCATTCAGGGGGCGGGCTTTACCAATTTGGCTATGTTGTCGGGGGTATCCGAAATGATTGCCCGTATAATGGTTAGTCTTTATGCGGTACCAGCATTGGGCTATTTAGCTGTTTGTTTTGGTGACCCTACGGCATGGATATTTGCAGTAATTTTTTTGATTCCCGCATTTATATATGTGTATGGAAGAATAAAACGGATGCCACCTCAGGAATGGTAAAATACTAATTTAGTGTGTGAGGTGCTGAAAATATTTTTTTCGGCACCTACAGATAAATTTTCTGAGCAATAACTATCAGAAATTACTTTTCTTTTCTACAAAAATTATTTTTTTAGTTATAGGATGAACAAACTCTAAACTTTCAGCATGTAAATAAAGCCTGTCTGCTTTTCGTCCGTAAAGTTCATCTCCTCGTATAGGACAATGTAATCCTTCCGGATGGGCGGCATGTACTCTTAATTGATGTGTCCGTCCTGTTAATGGATAAAAAGCAATAAGTGTTCTTCCTTCTTGTTCGTTTAAAACCCGATACAGTGTGATAGCGGTTTTTCCATGTTCATGATCTACTATTTGTCTGGGCCTGTCAAGAGGATTCATACGGAGGGGGAGTGTTATAGTCCCTTCTTTAGAGGGAATCTTGCCATCCAATAAGGCAATATATCGCTTTTTTATCATTCTATTCTTGAATTGTGCTTGCAGATGCTGATGTACTTTTTTGTTTTTTGCTATCAATAACACACCGGAAGTCGCCATGTCCAATCGGTGGACTATCAGAGGACCTGTGGCATCTGGATAAAGTGTCTTTATATGTTGATAGACAGAGTCGATTTCTCCTTTTCCTGGAACCGAGAGCATTCCTGCTGGTTTGTTGACTACGACTAGGTAATTATCTTCATATACTATCTCTAATGGTATTTCATGATAATGTTTTTTCAACAAGGGGTTTTCTTCCACTTCCAGTCCTTGTAACATATGTTTCAAGATAGGTTCGCATTTCCCTTTACATGCTGGATAGTAGTATCCATGATGTCTTATTTCTGCTTTTGGAGAATCTCCCCACCAGAATTCTGCCATGGCAATAGGTTTTAATTGATGCTTATAGGCATACTGGAGTAATTTGGGAGCAGCACATTCACCGGCTCCGGCTGGAGGAAATTTTTGTATAGTTTGTGCAAAAATACGACATAAATCTTTTGTTTCTCCACGGGCGTTTAGTATCTGAAACTGCTCAAATAGTTTTCGTTGCAAAGTGGCAGAACGTTTTTTTCTTTCTATCTTCATTGTTTCTATTTTTGTGATGAAAGTATCGGCCTCTGCTTGTAGTGAAGCGATTTTTTCTTTCCACATTTTTTCCATGCGTTTTAATTCAGCTTTTTGAAACTGGCTTTCGCGTATCATTGCAGCTAATTCCTTTGCGTCGGGAACTCCCGTCTTACGCCGGATTTCTCTGTTTTTTTTAGCGGATTTGAAAAATTCTTTAGCTTCTGTCAATTCCTGCTGGGACTGCATTGTTTCTTTTTCAATTTGTCGGAGCAAATCTATGTAATGGGGATCGTTCTGTGTCTTTTTAATGCGTACATTGATGGCAGATATATGTTCTTCCTCTATTTTGAAGAATCCTTGTGGTTGTAACAAATCATAAATTGGTGGGACGAAGAAAGGATGATGGCTTTTACTAGCCAATGTTCCTGAAAATGCGGCCAAATAACCTATTTTATTCTCGGGTGTTTGTACAATTAGGACGCCAAACATTTTTCCTTGTTGCAATTCTTTTTGCCATTGGGATTGACTTGCCAGATAGGCTTGTACTTCTTTAGTCGCTATTATGCAAAGTGGATGAGGGGTATAGTGAAAAGGATAAGTGAACTTATCGGGTAACTTTATAGCGGCAATGGAATTCTTAAAAAAATGTATCATAATTCGTTTAATATAGTTGATAATGATTCGTTCTTCTTGTGAGGTTATTATGCGGGCAAGTCGGAATGGATAATAAAGTTTTTGTTTAATTCCTGTAATACTTCAGTTAACTGTTTTTCAGCCTGTAACGGGAATATAGATATACGATTTAAGATTAGGATGATATCACGTTGAAAATTGCGGAGTTCTATTATTTTTATAAGCGTTTCTTTCTCTCTTTTTACCATATAATTCCCTTCTATTTTGTTCGTGTCTACATTGCTTTCTATTTTGAAACCGCTAGTTGTTTTTATGACGGTTATTTGTGGCTCTTCTTTTCGAATTGTGATTTGTCTTTCAGGATTTTCGTCCGAAAATACCAAAGGATATCCTACCAGCTGCATAATAGGCTTGGCGCCACTGAAGCGCATACGGCTTTTTTCTTCCCAATCATTAGAAAGTTTTTTAATACATAAAGTTAATGCGTGATCTGTTTCATTCATCTCGGACATACCTTGCTGAAAAGTAGTGAGTGAAATGATACGTCCTTTACTCCATACAATGCCGTCCTTTGATTTTTGTAAGTATGGATTAATGTTGTTGTGTCGGTCTATACGGTAAATAATCCGGCTTTGTGATTCGGAACTTTCTTTTTTTTCTTTGTTTTTGGGTGAGAGTTCTTTGGATTTATCTAAGAGTAATGCAAGAACTCTTTCCCATTCATTCATTTTTTGAAAGGGAGGGAGTAAAGGGGGAAAGCCTATTTCTTGAATCAGACAGTCTGCTTTGCCAATGTAAGGAGAGAAATCTAGAGAGCATTCCAATTGTAATAACTTAAGATGATCGGCGTCAATGAACTGCTGTATTTCATCATTACTTATGTTTAGTTTTATTTTTTTCTGAAGTTGATAATGATGTGTTATAAGCATAATCAGAACTTTGACTAATGGTGAAAATTTGTCGTAATTATAGAGAATATGTTCTATGGCTGATTCCATTTTTTCATTTAAAGCATAAAGGGCAAGTAGTTGGGCAGGCATCATTTCTGATGGAAGATAATCTCTCATAAATAAGTTTCGCAATGTTTTTTTTGACTCGATGGTGGAGTCGTTTAGTAAGGCAATGGTATAGAAGAGATTGAGCAATGCGTTGTCAAAGGTTTTAGTATTCATTCCTTTCAATGATTGAGAATAGAGATCAAGAGCTTTGCTGAGATCGCCTCTATATTGGTGATAAATAGCATGGTAATACATACCTTCGGGCATATCAGTAGAAATTTTTTGGGGAATTTCGTTGATGTGTCCGGGTAGGATATATTGGTAAAATGCAAATTCCAATTTATATTTTTCTCGGATTGTCGGTTCTATTTTTTCATTTTCAAAGTATCCGTTTATCATACAGGTTATGTTGGGATGAAGCAACCCTGATGCCCATATATATTTGTATTCGTGAAAAAGAGTGTCGATGATGTATATGGGAATATTTTGAAAAAAAGGCATCCATTCGGGAAAGGTTGGCATATGCATTAATATGTAGCGTAACGGTTCGAAATCAGCGTAAGAAGGGAGTTGACTTTTTAAATTTTTTCCTAGTACATAATCCTGAATGATGATAACCCACTCTTCTTTTCTCCAGTTATTTGAGGGAGAAAGCCGGGAAGAGATGAGGAAAGCTGGTTTTTGAGGACTTTTCTTCATATCTATAAGAAGTTGCAGCTGGATGTCAGCCTTCAACATATAGTGTATGTCTCGTGGCCCTTCTGCTGTTAAAGGGAATATTTTGTTTTCATCTTCTAGTTCTTTCAAAATACTTTCTATTTCTTCCGGAGAGAAATTGAATATTCGGCTTATTTCACGGATTTCATGGTAGAGGGCAAAAGGTTTGATTTTCCATGATAGATATTTCATTATTTGTTCTTTGTGATCAGATTTTGTAATATAATCTTTTTTTCTGTCTAATTTTATTTCCATAGCTACACTTTTATTTTGCGGTTTTATATTCTTGGGCAAAGATAGGTATTTTCTTGCCAATAATCTTTTTATGTTGTGCAAATTCACTATGGATGCTATACAACTGATTTTTTTTCTATTTTTGTCGATGATTTATAAGAAAAATTGGGTGTTGGTTTGTTATTTTGGATAAAAAAAGAAAGTAGGCATGAGAAAATTGTTGTGTCCGCAATGCAAAATTGCAGGGTTATACGTTAAAAATGAGAGGAAAGAAAGGTTGTTAGTTTATGTATCGGATGAAGGAGAAGTGGTACCGAGAAATTTGGAAGAGAATATGGAAGGGTTTGATTTAACTATTGTCTATTGTTTGGGGTGTTCGTGGAGTGGCTCTCCCAAAAGACTGGTGAGGAGGTAGGTATGGAAGGAAAACTTAAAATTTCATTTATTGGTGATAGTCACATTGCTTATTGGCCGTTTGAGTCTTATTTTCCCAAATGGGAATGTTACAATTATGGTGTTCCGGGGAAAGGGCTGGATTATGTGGAGATGTTTCATAAGGATGTTTCGGATAGTTATGTGGTTGTTCAATTGGGGACTAATGATATTTATAATCTGAATACAGAAAATATGGATGTTTATGTGGAGAGGTATGTGAAGGCGGTTGGTGCTATTTCTTCTCGTGGTACTTATTTATTCTGTATCTTTCCGCGTAATGATTTTATGGATGGCACAGCAGTGAACTGTTTTATAGCTTTGTTAAATGGAAAAATTAGAGAGAAGATAAAGGAAGAAACTAATGTTGTATATTTAGATGTGTTCGACAAATTGTTATTGAATGATAAATTGAATCCTGATTTGACCATTGATGATTTGCACCTGAATGGAGCTGGATATCGGATATTAGTTTATACCTTGAGAGATCTTTTTTTGACAGATAGATAAAGAGAGTATTTTTATGTTAGTAGGGATGAATGAAAATAATCATTGAATCTAAATATAGAAATAGCGATGAATATTTTATTAGTGAGTAATAATGACATGTGTCGTAGTCGTATGGCACAGAAGATATTATCTTCTTTTGGACATGGTATAAGGATATTTACATCTGGAGTTCTGCCGGGAAGAGTGATACCATCTTCAGTGGTAGGGGTGATGGAACAGAATGGATACGACTGTTCTCGTAAGAAAGCTAGTGATGTGGATATATATTGTCATCAGCCATGGGATTATGTGATTACTCTCTGTGAAGAAGCGAAGGAAGTGGAGGGTGATTTTAATAAGGAAGTGAAAAACTGGAAGCATTTTTCTTTCGATGACCCGTTTCAGCATGTTTATGGGGATGAAACCGAATTGGAATATCGTATTTCCGAACTTTATGAAACGATGTATTGTGAATTATATGAGTTTTATCGGGATGAACTGAGTGAGCAATTATTGCCACGTTGTACTTGTGGGGCTAATACCTATTGTCGATGTGAGTGAACCAGTAGTGTCCCATAGATGTTTGGGCATATTGACGCATCCATTGGGCTTGAAGGTGATCCCTTCTTTTTCCAATAATTCTTTTTGTTTCTGCCAGCCGGGAACTAGTCTTCCTTGGCTGTTTACTACCCGATGGCAAGGAAGATGTTGTTCTTCTGGTGCATGAGATAAAGCTTGTCCTACCATTCGTGAACATTGGGGCTTGCCTATAAGCTGTGCTATTTTTCCGTAAGTAGAAACATTGCCGTAGGGGATTTCTTTTATAATGCTATATACTTCTTTATAAAATTGTGCTCTGTCCATTCTGTTTATTTATGAATGAAATGCTTGATAGTTGTTATGGGATGAAAAAAAATCATTCGCGGACCAGCATATCGCATTACTTCTCGCATTCGTTTCTTCATTTCTGGTTTATAACAATGTATGGGACAGTTGCGGCAAGTCTTTTTTTGTTCACCGAATGTACAATGCTCTAATCTGTTATGTGCATAATGCAATAACTGCTGACAGGTTGGGCAAAGCTCTTTATTGCCTTCCTTGTACCGACAATAAATTCGGATCATTTGTTCTGCGGTACGTTGTTCTCTTTCAATAATTCTCATCTGTAATGAAGTTTTTGTGTGAATAAGGTGCAAATATAGGACTATTTTTTCTTATTTTTGTATTCAATTAGTGTATAACCTTTAAAACAAAGAAATAATGGATAAAGTTGTTGTTAATTCGTACGAGGATTTTGAGAAGCTGCTAGGACGGCAGATTGGTATTTCCGACTATGTGGAAGTGTCGCAAGACCGAATTAATCTTTTTGCAGATGCTACCTTGGATCATCAGTGGATTCATGTAGATACAGAACGTGCTAAAGTGGAAAGTCCTTATCATAGCACTATTGTACATGGTTACCTGACTCTTTCGTTGCTTCCACATATGTGGAACCAGATTATAGAAGTGAATAATCTGAAAATGATGATCAACTATGGTATGGACAAGATGAAATTTGGACAGGCTGTTCTAGCAGGTCAGAGTATTCGTATGGTAGCAAGTCTTCATTCTTTACAGAATCTGCGTGGCGTAGCCAAGGCTGAAATTAAATTTACAATTGAGATAAAAGACCAATCGAAGAAAGCACTTGAAGGCATCGCTATTTTCCTGTATTATTTCAATTGATTTTTTCAAATAATGTCTGAAGGAGAGTTAGGTGTATTTTTATCGTTCTTGGATAAATGTTTTTACCCAAGAACGATTGCTTTGTTTTGATTTTTTTTAGACGCGTATATATCCTTTTGGAGAAGTTAAGGATTAACAAAATTAATAATGAAGCAGAATAGGTATTTAATGATCATCTATAAAATGAAAAACTTATTTTAGGTTGTTTTTCTCTAAATAATAACACAAATGATCATATATTTTGCCATCATAGCTCACTTCGGCTTGATGGAGAATGCCTTCGTATGCAAACCCCATTTTCTCCAAAACACGTTGTGAACGTTTGTTTTGAGGATAACAATTTGCACTGATCAAAGTTAATCCTAGTTTGTTGAAGCCATAGTCCAAGACAGCAGAGGCGGCTTCAAATATATATCCTTTTTCCCATTGGGCTTCGTCTAGCCAATAACCTATCATTCCGGTATTTGAATTCTCTCTCTTAGGGTCTGGTAGAATTCCTATAGCTCCTATCAGAAGCTGGTCTTCCTTTCTAGTGATGGCCCATGTGTTTTTTTGTGGTATAAATATTGTTTGAAGAATTTTCAGAGATTCTTCCAGCGTGTCATGAGGCTTCCAACCAGCATTATTTCCTAGGTTGGGATTCTGGCAACAGTTAAAAACAGCTTCTGTATCATTCTCTGTAAAAGGACGTAAAATAAGTCGCTCAGTTTCTATTACATGATTTCTCACAGGAGGGTATTCCTGCTTTTTTTTGTAAACACACTCTATCCGGTTTCCATCTGGATCTAGTACCACACTTTCAAAATAGCCATCTCCTGAAATGCGAGGTTCACCTACGATATGGTATCCTTTAGTACGTAGCTGTTCCGTTAGTGATAAGATAGCTTCTTGGCTTTCAAAAGAAAAAGCTAGATGAGTCAATCCCAATCTGTTTTCTTCTATCGGAACATTTTGCACGTCAATCCTACTCATCAACTCTAATGTAGCACCACTTTCAAATGAAATGAAGTAAGATTCAAAACCTTTTTGGGAATTAATGTATTTTTCATTACTTGTTCCGTTAAAGTAACGAGTGTAAAATTCCCTTAATTTTTCCAGATGAAATGTCCAAATGGCGATATGATGTATTTTCATGAGTGATTATTTATTCATTATAGATATTTTCTTTAGTTCGTTTTTATTCCAAATAAATCATCTTTTTGGTCATTCCACCATCGATGATGATATTTTGTCCATTGATGAAATCATTCTCTTCTTGACATAAAAATAAACACATACGTGCTATGTCTTCCGGTTTGCCTACTCGTCTTGATGGATGTTGGGCATGATCTTCTGGGCGTAGCCGTTCGTAATCATTGGTCTGAATCCATCCCGGCGAAATACAGTTTACGGTGATATGAAAGTCGGCAAGGGATAAAGCAAGTGCATGGGTCAGTGAATAGATTCCTCCTTTGGAAGCCGCATAGCTTTCGCTTCCCGGTTCGCTCATTAAATAACGGGTGGAACAGATATTGATAATTCTGCCATACGGGTGATTTTCTGCTTGGGATTTGCGATGTAAAGCTAATGTGCGTGAGGTGATAAATACAGGTCGCAGATTGATGGACAAAATTTTATCAAAATCTTCCACGCTGGTTTCTGTGATGGGAGAAAATTCGCTTATTCCGGCATTGTTGATAATGATGTCCATATCCCCCCACTTTTTAAAAAGTTCGTGCATACAGTTCTCAAGGGATTCTTTATCTCTTACATCGGTATGGTAGAAAATTGCTCCGGTCTCTTTGGCTGTCTGTATTCCTAAATCCTTATTTTTGTCACAAAAGGCGACTTGGTATTGTGAGTTGCAGAAAGCTTTCACAATGTTTTTCCCTATGCCATCGGCACCTCCTGTGATGAATGCTTTTCTAGGAAGTTTGATCGTATTGTCTGTCAGGTCCTTTGGTTGAAGCTTGACGGAAATCGTTTTCTTCTTTCCTTGTTTACGTTTTTTTTCCCATGCAGCCTTTCGGGCTTCATATTGTTCGTATTGTCTTTCTATATAATTGTCTGCCATAAGTTTTGAAATATATTTATCGGAATGTTATTCTATTGTTTACCATAAAATTAACAGCTCCATATATTATTATTCCAATAAATTGTGCTGTAAATTCTTTGATCCCTATTGCTTCTATCATCAGTATCACAAAAAGAAGTTGTATGCCATAGGCAATACCGAAAGCGGTACAAAAGAGCATTATTTGTTGCCAAAGACTGTTTTGGGGATTGCTGGAAGGAAAAATCCAATATTTGCTCCATATAAAATTATGGGTTTGAGCGATGAGATATGCCATAATATTTGCTACTATATATTTTCCTTTGAATGAGAAGTAATTCATCACAATCCATATCACTAACATGGTAATAAGATAATTTAAGGTTCCTATTGTAGCAAAACGAACTAAACGTACTGATGCTTTCATCCTCTTTTTATTGGTTTGTTTTATATGGTGAATTTGGGTGCAAAATTACTAAAAATATGTGATTTTAATGCTTGTATAATAAAAAAGAAGCCTACTTCTCTTAGTTTCTGTTTTAATGTTGTTCAGTATTTTTTCAAAGAAAATTTAAACTGGCTTTTTTCAGTTTTGTTCTGAATTTGAAGTTCAATTGTAATAGAGGTGGACTTTTTTAGGGAAAGATGGGAAGAAATGTTGAAAAGCATGGTGGAAATCCGGAGAAAGTGTTGATGCAAATATGTTGATTTTATGATAATCGGACAATATATAAGGCACACTTTTATATCATGCAAAATAATAGCATTTTATAGATGTACCTTATAAACTGTCCGATTGTAAATATTCAAAATCTGTGATTAATGAATTTCGATGATTCTGTTCACTTTGGCTTTTTCTTCAGGAGTGCGTTTAGGCAAATCAATGGTCAGAACACCGTTGCTGGCATTGGCGCTGATTTTTTCCTTAACCACATCTTCAGGAAGAATCAAAGCTTGTTCGAACTTAGAGTAAGAAAATTCACGACGTAAATATCTTCTGTTGTGATGGTCGTCCTCTTTTGTTTCATTCTTTTTCTCCATTGAGATCACTAGTTCGTTGCTTTCGCTGATGTGGATATTGAAATCTTCTTTAGTCATACCCGGAGCAGCAACCTCTACTTTATAATCTTTGTCACTTTCAATGACATTAATTGCAGGAGCGGTAGCGTTTGCTCTTGTCAACCATTCATTATCAAAGAAATCGTTGAAAATACTTGGTAACCAATTCTGATTGTTATACTTTCTAGTCGGCATCATAATTATAATCTCCTATATTTTAAATTGTTACTAGACTGTTTTTGAATCTTTTTATCTTGTCGTTTTTGGCAATACACTGATGTTCTTGCAAAGTATATGCCTGATGGCAAAATGTCAGCCGGAAATGAAATGAATTTAAATCTGTGAAGATAATTTTAATGAATATCGAGATGTGTTTAAACCTTTGTAAAATTTGTTTGCAGTTGAGAAGCAAGGCAAAGTGATAAAGAAAGCCATTTTGTCAGCAAATGGCAGCTATTATTTATGTCTGTATATTATCTTTGCATCGTTTTATAAAGATAACCATTAAAGAAGAAAAGGAAATCATGTTGGCATATACTTATATTAAACAGGGAAAATTTGAATTGATAGAGAAACCGAAGCCTGAGTTGAGAGACTCGCGTGATGCTATTGTGCGCGTCACTCTCGGGAGTATTTGTACCAGTGACTTACATATTAAACATGGTGGTGTGCCACGTGCTGTTCCCGGAATAACAGTGGGGCATGAAATGGTGGGTATTGTGGAGCAGACAGGACGTGATGTTAAATTAGTCAAACCGGGCGATCGAGTTACCGTCAATGTGGAAACCTTTTGTGGAGAATGTTTTTTCTGCCGGCATGGATATGTGAATAATTGTGCTGATCCTAATGGGGGATGGGCCTTGGGATGTCGGATTGATGGGGGGCAGACGGAATATGTTCGCGTACCTTATGCTGATCAAGGCTTGAATCTCATTCCCGATTCCGTGAGTGATGAGCAAGCTTTGTTTGTAGGAGATATCCTTGCTACAGGATTTTGGGCTGCTCGCATTTCGGAGATTACCGAAGAAGACACGGTGCTTGTCATTGGTGCGGGATCTACGGGAATCTGTACTTTGCTTTGCGTGATGCTGAGAAAGCCGCAGCGCATTGTTGTTTGTGAACAATCTTCTGAAAGAATTCGGTTTGTTAGGGAACATTATCCGCAGGTAGAAGTTGTCACTCCAGAAGAATGTAAGGAATTTGTATTGCAAAGTAGTCCACACGGTGGTGCGGATGTAGTTTTTGAAGTGGCAGGAGGGGAGGATACATTTCGCTTGGCATGGGAATGTGCGCGCCCTAATGCTGTCGTTATTTTGGTGGCTCTTTATGACCGTCCTCAGATTCTTCCTTTGCCGGATATGTATGGAAAGAATCTGATCTTCAAAACTGGTGGCGTAGATGGTTGCGATTGTGCTGAGATACTCCGCTTGATAGAGATGGGAAAAATAGATACCACTCCACTAATTACACATCGTTTCCCGCTAGATCAGATAGAAACGGCTTACCAGATTTTTGAGAACCGACAGGATGGAGTGATAAAAGTAGCTGTGGCAATGGAGGCTGGAATGTAAATTAAAAGCAATGAAATAGTATAATATAAGAGTGTATGCCTATTATTGAAATATCATCATTGACACATCCCGGAGTGGATGTTTTCTGCATGTTGACGGAAGCTCAGTTACGCCAGCGTATAGAACTTGGGAAAGGGGTGTTTATAGCCGAAAGCCCCAATGTCATTAGTAGGGCTTTGGATGCAGGATATGAACCTCTTGCTCTTATGTGTGAGCGTAAGCATATCTCTGGCAGTGCTGCTCACATTATCAAGCGTTGTGGTGATGTGCCCGTTTATACGGGTGATAGAGAGTTGTTGGCTACGTTGACTGGCTATGTTCTGACACGTGGTGTATTATGTGCTATGCGTCGTCCGGTGTTGCCCTCTATGGAAGAGATCTGCCGGGATACCCGGCGGATTGTAGTCATTGACGGTGTGGTAGACACTACCAATATCGGGGCGATATTCCGTTCGGCAGCTGCTCTTGGGATAGATGCTGTTTTGTTGACACGCAATTCTTGCGATCCGTTGAATCGCCGTGCGGTAAGGGTGTCTATGGGTTCGGTGTTCTTGGTTCCATGGACATGGTTGGATGGTACGATTGGCGATTTGAACAAGTTGGGTTTCCGTACTGCTGCCATGGCGTTGACTGATGATTCTATCTCTATAGATCATCCCATATTGGCGGCTGAACCTCGGTTGGCTATTGTGATGGGAACAGAGGGGGAGGGGCTTTCTTACAAAACAATCGCTGAAGCTGATTATGTAGTCCGTATCCCTATGGCGCATGGAGTGGATTCGCTCAATGTGGCTACTGCAGCTGCTGTAGCCTTTTGGCAACTTCGGATTACAGACTCTTGAAAAAGATTTAATGTATGATTAAGTTTGTTTTTTGTTTTATTGATTGAATATACAAATCAGAGACTCTGTAAACAACGGAAAATCCGTAAGTCAGGCATATCTGCCCGATATTTTAGAAACAATAAAGTAAACAAAAGTTATATAGGATATAATGGGATGCCTATTGTGGGAAATACATTTTGCTTGCGTTTCCCTATCTATAAAGAAAGAGGCAGTAAAACACCAGACCTACCCCCCCCCCGATAGATACAACATTAATTAACTATTAGGTGGTAGATTGGTATTTTTGAACTTTATATAAACAACCAATCATGCAAAAAAAAGAGGAACTATACGAAATGTATGCTCCTCCTAAACAGTGTTATATAGAGAAACTTGTTTTATAGTTCTTCAATTTCTTCTTTGGTCAATCCGGTTGCTCCCATAATTAACTTTATTGAGGTTCCAGATGATTTTAAATAACGGGCAACTTCTATTGCTTTTTTTCTTTCTCCTTTATTTATTCCTTCTTCAATCCCTTCTGCTCTTCCTTCTTCCCGTTCAGTATTGATATTGTCACGAAGGATTACAATATTATCCAAGTGGCGGTAGTAAGCGGCAAGTTCATCTTTAGTCATACTATCCAACTTTAATCTCTCACGAGCCTCCTCAAGACCGGGAGCTGTGGCAGTGGAAGGTATTTCTCCAGTGTTAAGATAGTAGATCCATTCTTCCAGGGGACTTTTTGCTACCTGATTGAAACCGTTCACCTTCAGGATATAGTATTCGGGATATAACTGGCTGACCGTATCCACCTTGAATGTCTGTTTCTGGAACGGGGTGAGTTCAAGAAGATCATTAGTGTGGATACCCCTGAATTCCGTCTTTCCATGATAAACGAAGTCCCTGCCATGCCCTAGGGAGAAGTAGACTATATTGACGCTGTATACTTTACGGACCTTGTCATAGCTTTCCCCTCTGTTGATATATTCAGTGACCAGCTTGGAAGTACCGAACAACATACGCTGGAAGTAGGCATATTCATTATTGTTCTGCACCTCTATCAATACCGGCTCACCCCTGGAGTTCTCGGCAAGCATATCCACACGGTTATACTTGTCATACTCATCCTCCTGATTGCTCTCGCTTTCAAGAAGTCTTTGGATAATGATCTTCTCACCCAGTAACGTGGTGAGCAGGCCTTCAAGGACACTGAAGTTTGCCTTGTTCCTGAGCAGACGTTTCATCGCCCAGTCAAAACGGATTATCTGGTTTTTATTATTGCTGTTCATAATGGTCTGATATATGGGTTACTACAAAGATAGGCAAAAAACTCAAGACCTCCAAAATAATATGGATTATAGTGAAAAGTGGCTATTCTCAACGAACCGCCGCTTTGTAATGAATCAATTTGTTTTATCATTCATGAGGGAAATCTATTTCAGAACAATTTTTTGATGTATTCTGTTCAATGACCCTGTGTCCAGTTCGTCTATGCTTATTATATATAAGGTGTCGGTCACATATATTCCGTTCTCTCCAAGAAATATGTATGCGGCATCGAAAAACCAGCCCTCACCTCTTACCCTCATGTCTATTCTGATATCGTTTTGTATCTCACAGACTTTTCTTATAGCCTCAATCAGTTCGGTTCTCTCCATACGATACTCCTTTATCCGGATACAACAGGGCACCCGGATTTTTGTTTGCGGACCTTTCATTTATATATCAAAAGTATGGCCGTTCATTCCTCCCTCCTGAAACCTTCCAAACCCTTATATATGAGAAAATAGCTTGGAGCATTATTCAGCACCATTAAGATAAGGTGCGTAGCTTCAAGCGTTATAAAAAGTAATTTTCCGGGTTAAATCTAATTTCAGATGATGGTTAGAACTTTAATTCGAGGGATAGCAACGGTACGAGTAGTTTTCACAGCTTTAGTCTTGATTACCCAAAGTATGCAGTCTATCGGAAAGTCAAGTCAGATCGAGGAGGTTTGATGACGGCTTTTCTTTTTTTTCTTCCCCTTTCTTGAATCCTTCAAAGCCTTATATGTGAGAATAATATATAAGAGAATAGAAACGTAATAACAAACAATTGAAAATTAGAGAAATGGGAAATTTGGTAAAAGCATTGAAGATCGCCGCAAATGTAGCGGAGATCATCGTGGCAGGCTCCGTATTGATCGAGCTTGCCGAGAAGTATGGTGGCAGATTGGGAAAGAAAAAATCCGCCACGAGTAAAGTCGCTACAGATACTGTGGCGGCTGAAAACTAACATAACGTCTTGAACAGTGGATTATGATAAAGGTCAGGACGTAATAATAACAATCCTTGAAGTTACTACATCAATACTCAAGGGAATTAAGAAGCTAAGAAGTTTATTTATAAAAGCAAAGAAATAAACCTCTTGGCTTTTTTTCGTTTATCGGATTTTATTAACAACTAAAAAATAACAAAGAGTATGGAAACAATGACTAATGAACTTACTGTCATTCCAAGAACAATCGGAATGATGACAAGAATGATGAATGCAGTTAATATCGAAGATGCTGTAATCGTATCGGAAGAAGAACAGAAGGAGCATCCGAATTTTATTGAAAGTAACACTTCGGGCATTACACTTGAAGAACTGGAGAGTAATTGCATTGTACCTAGTTTTGGAGATAACCAGCTTACAATCAGCCACCAGACATTCATACACCGGATCGAGGAGGCTGCAAGGAGTTATTTTACGGGTGAGAGCTTTGGAAACACGGAAATCAGAGTATCACATAGAATCCTAGGCAGGGTTCCAGGAGCATTAACCAAAAAGAAAGAGGAACTTAAACCGGAAGATGAAACGATTTATTATCAGAGAATGGCTTTCTGTTTCCATATCCGTTCCATGAGCAGAATGATGAACGGAGAGGAAGTACATTTATGTATCGGAGGTGTAAGAAGTCTGAACGAGGAAAACCTATACGCCCGAAAATCACCTGAGAAATTCAAGATATTCATAGGGTTTAGAGTGAAAGTTTGCTCAAATCTGATGTTGACTAATGATGGTTTGACCGGACGACTGGAAGTAATGAGTGATGCAGATATATATAGTTCAGCACTCAGACTATTTCAAGACTTTAATCCCGAACAGAATCTCAGGTTACTTGAAAACCTGGGAAGGACGAGGATTTCACAGGAACAGTTCTGTCAGATAATTGGTAGGCTCAGATTATATCAAGCTTTACCCGCTTCACAACTTAAAGAATTGCCCAAGGTGATTTTAGGTGATTCCAATGTCAATGCGGCTACGAAAGGTTATATAGAAAACCCTAATTTCGGGTTACGTGGCAGGGATAATATTACTTGTTGGGATCTGATGCAGCTACTCAATGACGCTGCCAAACAATCCTATATTGATAAGTTCCTGGAGAGAAATCAGAACTGCACTGATTTTGCGGTTGGTATCCAAAAAGCTTTAAACGGTGAAGATACTGAGAACTATAGCTGGTTTTTGAGTTAGACCTGAAAATAAATTAACTCACAAGGGAGAAAGATCAGAATATAACAAACATGGTCTTTCTCCCTTTTTTGTTGAATCCTTTAAAAATCAATAAACAAAGAAATGGAAAGACATGAATTGGAAAACAGCAGAGAATTCAAGGCTGCAAAAGAGCTTGAACATGCCTTGAACGATTATGGGTGGAATGGTAAAAGATTCGCTATTGCAGTCACTACATTCCACAGGACCCTGCAACAGACTTTATTCAGAAGTATGGTTGAAGTAATAAGAGTCATGGGAAGCGAGGATTATGGATATGACTTAAGGAACAAGGCTTCGCATGAGATATGTAAAAAGATAATGGAATCCGGAGCTTTGGAAGACAAGACGATACCATTTATCTGAAACGGTTGAGAGATACCGAGATAATATTCCGGGGAGGGATATTTCCGATAAAAAGGAAGTATCTCTCCTTTTTATTTACTAATAATTTAAAATTCAGAAGATTATGTTATACTATAATTTTTATGGTTACGAAAGATTCAAGGCCTGTTTCGGGCTTGAAAAAAGGGATGACGGTACGGTGGTAAGAAAGAACAGGATACTGCTGAACCATCTGAAGAATCCTGCATTGCTCAGGTATTGCAGGGAGCATGATGATTATACCTTGTTACACATATATAATATGGCTGACCTGGAGAAAAAAGTGGTTGAAGCCATCATCAAATCAGGAGAGGATGATGAAAAACTGCCTTATAAAGTAGAATTAATAGGAAAGGTTTATTATTCCTCCCGATATCAGACTGACGAAACCAAAGGTATATGTGAGGATCTGGACAAGAATTCAATCCGCTATATAAATGTCGGGCGTAACCGGATCTTCAAGATGAGGGCCGGAAAGTTCATGAGGGAGCTTATTCTTGAAACAGAGATCGGAAAGCTACTCTCACCCAGTGTAGTAAATTGGATTGCAGGAGATGTTTTCACCCAGCAATGGTGTACTTATACACATGGGAAATCACCTGAGATGGAACTTCATGTCAACGATGATTTCGGGAGCATCTATGACAGTGACTGTTGCAAGGGTGATTTCGGTTCATGCATGGTGGATAGGGAGCGTACTTCATTCTATCGTGATTCTGTAAAAGCCAAGGCTGCTTACATAACTGATAAAACAGGTTTGATTGTAGCCAGATCCATTCTGTTTACTGACGTTACGGACCAGGAAGGCAAGAAATGGAGGCTGCTTGAAAGACAGTATTCCTCAGGCGGTGATGATGTACTGAAACGTTTACTGATTGACAAACTCATTCAGGGGAAGCATATAGACGGTTATAAGATTGTAGGTGCATCCTGTCATGAGGCGAACGCATTTGTGGATATTGACGGTAATTCATTATCCGATAAAAAGTTTGAGATTGACTGTGACCTGGAACTGGAAGACACGCTTTCCTATCAGGATTCTTTCAAATGGTATAGTTATGATCAGAACAAGGCCTATAACTACGAAAACTCCGGGACCTCATACAACCTGGATACGACAGACCAGAATCTTTACGGGGACGATGATGAAGATGACGGGGAATGGGATGATTACCACCAATACTATTGTGATGATACAAGACTCTGCTATCGGAACGGAAGGGAGATTCGGGTAGACGTTGAAAACCTGGATGATTTTGTATGGATAGAATCAACACAGGAATACCACCATGAAAACGATTGTGTCTGCTGTGATGAATGTGGAACATATATCCTGTTGGATGATGCCATGTGCTCGGAAGTGACGGAGGAATACTATTGCTGCAAGGAATGTATGGAGAAGGTCGAGAATGAGTTCAAGCGGAAGAACTGGCATTACTCCGAATACGATGATGAATGGTATGAGGATTACACCGACATAACCCGGATCAATATCTGGAATGAACCGGAAGGTATCTATGAGAGTAAAAGCATCGGTACGGATACATTATGCCGGTTATTGAGAAATGAGGAAGCATGGGAGTTTGACAATGAGGTGTTCGATAAAGTAAATCCAAGTACCAACCTTCCATACGGCTATAAACTTAAAAAAGAGATAAATCATGAATATACAATTATTGAAGCGGCTGTATAGTATCTACAGCCCGAGTGGGAAGGAACAGAAGATGGTGAAGTTCCTCTGTTCCTATATAAAACAGCTTTCCGGAGACATATCCGTGTCAAAGGATGAATTCGGGAACCTGTATGTGGCAAAGGGAGAAGCGGAAAGTTATCCCTGTTTGGTGAGCCATATCGACCAGGTTTCACACTGCAAGCATTCAAAGGATTTCAAGGCGGTGGAGACCAGGGAAGTCATATTCGGTTATTCGCCAAAAAACAGGAGGTTTGAGAATTTGGGAGCCGATGATAAAAATGGAGTGTTCATCTGTCTTGAATGCCTGAAGAAATATGATTCTATGAAAGTAGTCTTTTTTAGAGAGGAAGAAACAGGCTGCAAGGGAAGTTCTGAGGCGGTGATGTCTTTCTTCGATGATGTAAGGTTTGTTATCCAGCCTGACCGTAAAGGCAATTCAGACCTTATTACAAACATAGGTTATTCCGATTTGTGTTCCGAAAAGTTCATGGAAGCGATGGAATCTGAGAAATGGGATTACAGGGAGGAGAACGGATTGATGACCGATATTCTGACCTTGAAAGAGAACGGACTTGGGGTTTCCTGTATCAACGTCTCATGTGGTTACTACAATGCCCACACCGATGAAGAGATAACGGTAAAGAAAGACCTGATGAAATGTCTGAGGTTTATAGAACATATCATAGAGGACTGTACTAACACCTATCCTCATGTTCAGGATGATCCATATTTCAGTCCCTATGAGTTTGAGGATGAGGTTTATGATATGCTGAACAATGACCCGACTTTAACCCCTGAAGACCTTTATGACATGTATTCCACCAATTTTCCACACTTCGGATTGGAGGATTATAGAAGGATATGTAATGACTATCGGATGTTCTGGGATGAGGATGAAGAAGATAGGAACTTAAGAACTTTGGATTATGGAAAGAGATAAGAACTACGATTTGGAACTGGCCAAGTATATCTGGTCAATCCTGAAATCCAATCTCCCGGTCCTTATGTCCTGGGGAGTTGAGATTGAGACAGTGAAAGTGATAAAGTGTGGTATTGAATTCAAGGTCAACGGATTCAAACATACCGGAAAAGTTCAGATTGTATTGAATGAGGGCGCTGACCTGTTTGAAGTCTGTCTGCTTGGTAAAGATGGAGAAATCAGGGATAAGAGAGAGGGCATCTACTTTGACATGCTTGTTTCTGTGGTGGATGAACTTGTAGAGAAAACAGACGATTATGAAAAGAGAGTTTCTGATACATATAATATTATAAGATATTAGCGGTTCTCTGAGGGGTCGGGAAATGTGATAACAGGCTTTCTGTGGGAGAGTAGAATTTGGAAGAACTCGAAATCTTATGGAAAGCCTTTTTTATGAACTGACGTAAATGGTTCCATAGGTTAGACGACCATCTAATCATTGGAACTATTGTTAAAAAACGAATGACAATGAAGAATGAAAACCAATATGTGGCTTATCTTCGGGTAAGCACTCAGAAACAAGGATATTCAGGACTGGGACTTGAGGCACAGAGGGAGATAATACAGAAACATCTTTGTGATAAAATTCCGGTTGCTGAATATATTGAAATTGAATCGGGCCGGAAAAAAGAGAGACCCAGACTTAAGGAAGCGTTGAACCTATGTAGAAAAGACGGTGCTATTTTAATAGTAGCAAAACTGGATAGACTGGCAAGGTCTGTATCTTTTTTATCCAGTTTATTAGAAAGTGATGTGGAAATAGTCTTTTGCGACTTCCCACAGGCTAATAAAATGGTACTGCATATTATTTCGGCTATATCCCAATACGAAGCGGAACTGATAGCAGCCAGAACGAAGGCATCATTACAGGCTAAGAAAAGCAGAGGATTCAAACTTGGCAATCCTGAACACCTGATGGATAAGCACAATCAGGCCATTCAAAACAGCATAAAGACCTGCAAGGATAAGGCTGACAATAACCCCAACAACAAAAGAGCGGTTGCCATGCTCAGAACCCTTGTCAAAGAGAAACATACTCTGCAAGGGATAGCTGATATTCTGAACAGGGAAGGATTCGTTACTTCTCAGGGATGTAGTTTCTCTAAATCAACGGTATATAAACTGATTAAAAGGTATAACTTAAAAGAGGATTGAAATTATGGAACCTAAGTATGTATTGATTTTAGTTTTTTGTGTCGGCGGTTTGAATATCATAAAGCTGACGGACGAAGAACTGAGAGAATCAGAGAATTACGAGGACTTTGAATCTTTCCTTTCAACCATCAAGGAGAGATACGGATTCAGACTTAATAGTTGCCAGTGGATGACTACTGAAAATTTAGACATCTATTGCTATCAGAACGGAGAAGAAGCAGAACTCAATCTGTTATAGTCAAATCAGGAAGAGAAACTGAGGTAATACTTGGTTTCTCTTTTTTCTTTCTCTTGGAGTAGTTGGAAATGATGGTAGTAGAAGAAAAATATAATCAGGTTAAGTTGTTTTTTTATCTGTCATCCACCATATTCTTAACCGGATGAATAATATCGGCATAGTTTTATATTTTTTTGCCGACAATCATCTCATCCGATCTGCAAATGGTGGGATAAGACAAAAATGACTGGAGAACTTTTTATGGTGCTGTCTGAATTTTGGTAGTGGGATTAAGGATATTTTGCTGACGGTTGATTGCTATTGTCAGTTGGTAATAGTTGTCAGGGAGTGGTTCGTATCTTTCTTATCCTTAAAAGTCAAAGAGATTATAATTTGGATGATTGGTTCTGTGATTAGATTACTTTTCTTTCCCTGCCTCAAAGGGAAAAAGGGGAAAAGGAGGGGAAATGGGGAAAAGGGGGTGGAAAAGCCTATTTTTTATAACTTTTTTCAATTTCATCCATTCCAAAATCAGTAAAAAAATAGGTTTTAGAGGTTCCGCTTTCCCCTTTCCCCCCCTTCTCTCTCTTGAGGGTGGGAAAGAAGATGACAATGAACTAAAATCCATTAATTGTTCATATTAGCTGTTAGGTTCAATAGTAGGCAAGGTTTGATGTAAAAATTCATATTTTGGCTTATTTGATAAAATGAATGATATAAATGAAATAATGTTCGGTCAGTTTTTTATTTATTCCTGATTATATTGAATGATAAACAGAGTAATATATGCTTCTTCCTTACTGCCAACCCAATTTCTGATAATGATGAAGCAATTTGAATAAGTGGAATGAATTATTATCGGTTGTAGTCAGAAAAATAAATGTGATATAGGTTGCTGAAAGTATGGTTGATATTTAAGAACGAAAATCAATCCTTTAATGTTTCCTGATTTTAATCCACTCTGTAATAATTATGTATCCAGGCTGATATGAAATAAAATGATCACCGAATGCCACATGGAGAATTATTGCAGTGAGGATTGTGTTTTGATATTCTGCCTGTTATTGATATTCTAGTTCGGAACAAGATCTATAGTTATAATTTTCTGGTGTCATGAACAGCCGGTTGGGTAAATAGTGAGAATGAATTACTATCTTTGTCTCCCGTTATGGTTACAGTCGGAGATATGAATGAACTTATGTCGGCTTTTGGGATGAAGGCTGACAGTATAACAGTTTCTGACAGGGTTGTCGGAAATTCATTGTTGATAGCCGGAAGGATTCAGAACGGGCTTTTTCCTGAGGTTGTTCTTGAAAGGATTGCTTCTTTCGGAGGTATATGTAAAGTGTCTGTCGGTGAAGGTGTTGTGATAGATATGGATAAGGAGATTGCTGAAAAGACGGTTGGTATACTTTCCTGCCTGGAGAAACGGAATATAGAACTTGATATTGAGGAAGTGGGGAAAAGAAAGATCAACCTGTATTATGGGGGCTGATCTTCTTGGTTCTGTTTTGGGTTTGGTTAGAGAATGTGACAGATTGATTTATGGGTTATCAGAATCATAAAAAGTCTTGTTCATACTTTTTTTTCCTTTGAGGCAGGGAAGAAGAAAACAATGGACCAGGATCTACAATAGGTTTTAATGAATATGTCAGTTCCTCTTTCAGACTGATTGGTATAGAATCCATGTCTTGATTTTCCTGGTCTGGTTTGATGATATTAATGGCCGGCTAATATTTTGTTTGTCGATAAATAGGTATAGTTCGAATTCTGATAATAATTGGATAAGTAGAATGAATAATGTGATGATTTTATGTTGGCTTTTTGGGGGATAGTTGATAACGTTGTGGTTCTTATATGTTTTTTAGTGAGGAAGTTGTGACAGGGAAACGGCTGAAAATTAATTGTAAATGTTTCCTGATGTCCGATAAATATTAGGTCTGGTCTATAATAAATTTGTTTTTTATTGATAGGGTAAAATAATCACCGGCCGAAGTATGGATAATGAAGTGAAGATTGATCCTTTATGTTTGTATGATGTTTGGTTGGATATGGCTCTGATATTCAATTATCTATTCTGACTTCCAAAGAATTCTAGTATTCTAATAGGTATAACAGAAAAGAAGAAAAAAAGGTAACTGTAATTGTCTTTTGGAAAATCTTGGAATTACAGGTTAAGGGGTTTGCTGGAGGCGGAAGTATGGAACGTAAGTGGAATGTAGTACATAACTGAAAGACAGAGTGGAATAAAAAAGTGTGCAAATCATGTACAAAAGCTTAAAGAATAAGCATTTATGTGATTAAATTATTCCATCCTTACGGTTATGTACCATACTCATACTTCGTCTGTACTTCCGTCTTCGACTTAACCCGAATCAAATTTGTTATGAAGAGTAAGAGAATGTGGAAGAGTTGCGATACTGTTCATTTACCAGTCATCACATTAATATTCCAGCCGTTGATTTATATTTGTTGATGTTCAAGTCTTTTTTGTTGGTTGTAGCAGCCAGGAATTGGTTTGTAACTTTCTTCTTCCCAGTTATAGTCCGGATAGATTTGATATTTTATTGTTCTGTTATCTTCTCCTTCCCCCACCTCAAGAAAAAGAAGAGCGGTAATGTAAGGGAAATGGGTCGGAAATAATGTTTTTATATAACTATTTCAATTTTATCTATTCAAAAATTAATCAAAACATAGGTCTTGTAATTTCCCCGTCCCGCTTACGCTCCTTTTCCTCTTGAGGGTGGAAAGAGAGAAGGAAACAATGATAACCAATGAATCAAAGTCTGATTAGGATTGCTGGATACTTTGATTATTTTGTTTGAATTTGATGCTGTTATTGTCACCTAGGGAGTATTGGAAGGTAATTAACTTGTTTCTGGCTGATAAGTTGTTTTGTTTGGGATTCTATTATTTGGAATTTATATAGGAGAAAGATATACTGGATAAATTATCTTCCGTTTTTTGGTAATATGTATTGAGTAATGAAATGATATATGATGAATTTGAGAAAGAATGGAACAGCATCAGTATTCATCATATCAATAACCGGAAATTAAAAAGGTTACTCTGCTTGTCTTTTGGGGGAATCAGGGTATTATTGGTTTACGGTGAGAGTTTGAAGTGGTTTAGGAGTTGTTTTTACCCCAATGAGCCACTTCTTTTATGCCAGTTTAAATTCCTTACCATCAGATTCCAGTTTTCCCTCACGTGCCAGCCATCCTAATCCGAGATATAATGATTGTCCGGAAAGCTTAGTCAGACTCAACAACTCTTTTTCAGTCAATGCTTCCTCTGATCCGTTAAGTGTGTTCCAGATCTTACCCGCACTGGTTCCTACAATATCAGGAGTAATGATTTCTACAGGTGATTTTGTGGCTGTCTTCTTTGTTGTAGTCTTTTTAGTTGTTGCTGTTTTCTTAGCTGTTGTTTTCTTAGTTGTTGCCATTGTAATATGTTTTGGTTTTGTTTTTTCATGACAAAGATATAACAGTTCCCATGAAAAAGCAATTATATGTTTGGCTTTATTGATCGGGAAATGGTGGTGATCAAGTCTGTCTCTGGTTCTGGCGCCTTATATATATAAATAGGTATGGTGAAAGAGAAAGGGTTGGGAAAGTTATTGATGATTAAAGGGTATGGAAAATAATGGGATCTGACCTCTTAGTTGTTTAAGTATTACGTCAGCGTCATATAATCCTTTCTGTAAAAAGCACTGAAAGCCTTATTAATGAAGAAACAATACTCATAAGAAGAGTGTCTGATATTCATGGTTATAAATCTGATTTGAGGACACTTTTCTTTTATTCTTTCTCCTTTCCAAATCGCTAAAACGCTATTCTCGCCAGCTCAAATCCTTACTTCTGAAATATAAATCGCATTTAATGTTTATCGATTTTATAAGTAGGATATTAGGAGCTGAAAAAGTTTCTGTTTCTAATCGCTTGGAAAATGCTGTGCCAAGTGTTATCGTGACAAAAGACAGCAACAGACCTATCCCTGAGAAATACAAAAAAGACGTAGCATCACTCCGAAGCAAGTATGGGGATGATTTAAAAACCGGATTCTGCATTATCCTCACGCTTCAGGAGGCTTTATCAATCATGCCGAGAGATCGTAAGAGAGTAGATTCTTATGCAGGACTTATATCTTATCTAAAAAGAGAACAGGGAATTACACTAACCATTAAATCACAAAAAACTAAACTATGAAAAACTATTTTATAGCAAACGGAGAAGTGCTCAATACAAATATGAGCATTGAAGAAATGGAATTACGGGCACAGGAATCATTAGATGAGAGCACTTCTGGAATGGCGCAATTCAAAATAAAGGAAATCAGCGAGAAGGAGGTCAGGATGTTCTTTGTCAGGGACTTCGACTATAATCCCAACCAACCTATCATTTTTGACGCTGACATGGCCTTGATAAGCGGAGTGGGAATAGGAGCCTTCCAGCCACAACAAGTTGGAGGATACCCAATGATACATCCCTTGAGTTTTGCCGGAAAGAATTTCTATTCCGAAATCACAAGCTTCATCAGGTTCTATAAATTCCAGCTGTTTGAAGAGACGGGGCAACTGGTGGAGCATATAGGCCTGAGGTGCTATTCGGATCGGATCTTAATGCAGATAATCTTCTAGGGGTATGAATGTATTGATAGCATGTGAAGAAAGTCAGGCCGTATGTCTGGCTTTTAGAAAACTGGGTCATAACGCTTTCAGTTGTGACCTTCAGGAGTGCAGCGGTAGTCATCCTGAATTTCATTTCAAAGGAGATATGTTTGATGTAATAGCCAATCGTGGGGGAATTTTAGAGAATGGCACTAAACACTTCCTTGACGGTAATTGGGATTTGGTTATAGCTCATCCACCTTGTACTTTTCTAGCTGTCTCGGGTGCAAGGTGGTATTATCACCCTGACGATAAAAGCCTTCCTATAGAACAGAGAAGACCACATCCCAAGTTTCCAGATAGAGCCAAAGACCGTGAAGATGCTGTTCAGTTCTTCATGGATGTTTCAAGGGTTGGAGTAGATAAATTAGCTATAGAAAATCCTGTCGGTATCATGAGCAGCAGATGGAGAAAACCCGACCAGATCATAGAACCTTGGCAGTTTGGTCATGAAGCTAGTAAGAAGACTTGTCTGTGGTTGAAAAATTTATCTCTCTTGGTACCGACAAATATAGTCGGGAAAGGTGAGGTCTATGTTTCAAAGAGTGGAAATAAATCCCCTAAGTGGTTCACTGACATATTCTTCTCGGGTGTATCGCCTGAAGAAAGAAGAAAACTCAGAAGCAAGACCTTTCCCGAGATAGCAGATGCGATGGCTCTACAATGGGGAGGCAGGATTATAGCAGCGTAGAGAATATTTTGATGATATAATTGTGGGATACCTAGGGAAAACGCCACAACTTCTATTGTTCTCAAAAAATCAAGGATCGGCAAGGAAACCTGATGCTGGTCGGATCAGGGGAATGTCGATGGATGCTGATTATGAGATGGTGGTGAAACTGGTATATTAGTAAGAATCATATTTTCACAGAGAAGTATTGTATGTAATGTATGGTGCTTCTCTTTTTTGTGGGTGAGGGATTTCAGAGATTCATCGGATTGTGTTATCTTTGCAATATAGTACGATTTTTTCTATATTTACCAATCCGTCAGGCTATGAAGTGTGATGGAAGTTTTGTTATTGTTATTAATTTATCCATCAGTCTGTTTTATTCACAGGCTGGTGGATTTTTTGTTCTGAATTCCCCAAGATCCAAGTACCTAGAGGCGTACAAAAGCAAATCCCCAACTTTCACAAGCTAGGGATTTTAAGTTTAAAGTTTTTCTATTATATAAGATATTCTCTTGTTAGAGAAATCAATTCTATTAGTTATTAACTTTGATAGGTAATGTCACTATAGTCTTAATATTGTTACCATCAATGATTGTAATGGTCAATGTTGTAGTATATGTACCTGCTGCAAGACCATTTACGTTAAGCTTACCATTTATAAATGTAGCTGTAGCCTTATTACCTGCTTTAGCATCGAAACTATAATTAGCAGCATAATTATAGTTAGACAAATCAACACCATTAACATTAGCATTCAAAGCATAATCTTTAGACTTAACATTGATAGCCAAGCCTTTTGCTTTAACATTGCCAGCAGCAGGAGTATAAGCATCAAATGAACCATTATCACCCGTTACTGTCGCTTCGATAGCTGCATTATCCTTATAAAGTTTCAAGGCAGCACCATTCAGCGGAGCAATGAAGTGTACTGTGTACTTACCAGACTTAATAACCAGTTTGCCACCGATAGTCAATGAAGTTTCAGCCTCTACATCTTTGGCAACTCCATTGGTTACTGCAACAGCAGGAACAATGGTAATATTACCGTTGTTTTGAGCATTCCAAGTTGCAGGAACTTTATTATTAATCTTGGTAAACTCAACATTCATCTTAGAAGTCAGATTTACATCATATTTGTATGCTGTAGTGAAATCAGCCATCTTGTTGTTGTTTAAGTACATGCTTACTACATTGTCATTCCAAGCTGCTGACTTCTCGAAAATTTCAGTAAATGCAGGCAATGTGATGGATACAGGCATTTCAACCTTCTTGATTTCATTACCATCTTTTGTATCTTTGATAGTCAAGATCAAAGTATATTTACCTGCCTTGGCTCCTGATTGAATATTAGTAGTAGGTATAGTGATATATTTCAAATCACGTACATCATCGTTTACTGCATTGTAAGAATCCTTAATATCAACCCCATTATCTTTTAAAGTTTTACCATAAGAAGGAGTAATTGCAGCAATAAATTCCGTAGTCTTATTATCCTTAACGGCAATTGATAACTGATTCATATTTTTAACCTTTTCAGCATCGATATCAGACATAGAAGCCAATACATCTCCTAACTTGATCACAATATTCTTTCGATCACTAGGCATTACTTTATAAACAGTTTCTGCTATAACATCGCCTGAAGAAATTTCAGAAGTACCGAAATGCAAAGTTTGTAACTGTGATGTTGCTTTACCTGTTATATCAATAACATGAATAGTTACTTGCAAGCCATTAGTATTTGCAGCAGTAGCCGGAACTTTTACTGTCATTCCATTAACTGTAACACCTAATGTCTTAGCCAAAGCAATGTTAGTACCTTCAAATGACAGATAAGAATCGTATACCATTGCATCCTTATATGTCAAAGTATTTTCTCCAACTTTCAACTTATTAGTAGAACTAATATTCTTATCACCTAAATATAAGTTTGTAATGTTAGCAGTAATAGCGGAATTGAGATCTGATTCCTCATTAGTTTGGGTATCAATAACAAATACATAATCTGTCATGATATTAGAATTTACTGCTAGAGCATACTTTAAATTTTTATTATCACTAGTGAACGCACTACCTATATTGTCACCAGATACGGCACTGTTAGGAGTTATAGACAATACCCAATCACCCGTTTTTATTGCTCTGCCTTCTGTATGTTCAGCATTGTCTTGTGTATTTGCTGTTGCAGTAACAGTAACAGGAGCAACAGAACCGTCAGTTGCGACCAAAGACAAGGTTTGTTCACCTAAAAGATAAGTGGCTGGCAAAACTTTTACTTTCTGAGTTGAAATTTGTCCAACCAACAATTGATCTTTAGCGATATTTCCTTTTGGACCTTTCCAGTCAATAGCTTTGCTTACTACACCCCATTTAATACCACCGTTATCATTTGATATGGAGGACGAAGCATAGTTAGTAAAATATGCTAAAGAACCAGCTTCTACTTCTACACTGGTCAATGATGAAGCAGCAGTAGGTAATTTAATAACCTTTTCGCCATCTGTACTATATACTGTCAATGTATAACCTGTTAATTCAGAGCCAGTAACAGTAATACCAGATACTGGAATATTTGTATTCTCATATTCACCCTTTTCATTTAAAGTGTACCAATATCCATTCTCTGCTTTCACAGGGGCTTTTGCAGCATCCTTAGCAGGGAAAATACCTGTACCTTTGCCATCAATCTTCAATTCACCAGTCTTTTCATCGACAGTAACTTGCTGAGCATCTTTACCCGGAGCTCCAGGAGTACCTGCTTCTCCATCTTTTACATCCAAAGTAACGGTCACAGGACTTCCTTTAGAGAAAGTAAAAGTCATTCCCTTGCCATCGGCTGTCTTAGAAACACCGGTAACATAATCACCATTATCTACTTTTGTCTGTAAAGCTGCGATCTGTGACTTCAAATCATTCAACGTAGCGTTGATCTCATCAATGTCGTCATCATAGTCTTTACAAGATACAAATGTTCCTGTCGAAGAAACCATCAAGGCTCCGAACAGGACTGCACTTAAAAACTTTTTGTTCATAATAAAAACTTTAAATTTATAAATTTAAAAACTAAAATTGGTTATACATACCATTTATTGTAAAAGGACTTAATTGCTTTGTCTGGATCTTGTCATATATTGTATGGGTGTCATTCCCGTTATTTTCTTGAAAGCTGTATAAAAAGGGCTTTTCGAAGCGAAACCACATTTTTTCGGAAGATTTTCCAAAGTGCTACAGTCGGCTCTCAACAACTCCTTGGCGTATTCCACCCGATATCGGTTCAACAATCCTTTCAGATTACATTCAAAATACCGATTCACCACATTGGAAAGATAGGTCTGGTTTGTATCAATCATAGCACTCAACTTTTTCAGAGACAATCCTGAATTCAAGAGCACCTTCTTTATTTCCAACTGGTAAAGCAAATTCTTGTAAATCAGGCTATCTACTTCTCTGTTGCATCTATTTCTCATAACGAATTCCTCCTCCCAATGCTTTTCAGCAGCTTTGAAGAGCAAATTCTTCTGTCTTTGAGAAGTGGAACTGGTCTCCTTACGTTTTAGAAATAGATATTCCATACTGTCTTTGTTTCTTTAAATTTCCTCCACTACACACCATTGTTAAATGTTGTCTACGGATTTGTTTTTTCCTGTTTTTTAATAGACTGAAACGTTATTTCGGTGCAAATATACATACTTTATCGAAACTTTGTGCATTTTTCCTATAAAAAAATATAGAATCTCGTAAAATAATTGTTCTGGAGGTTATTTTCAGACTGTTATGTGAAGCTGAGTTAATATTGGAATACATTATTAAAACGACAACAGGTAACAGAAAGGAGTGAAAAATAAAGAGAGAGGTGTGATAAGCCTCTCTCTCTTTTTTAGGGATACCCTTTATATATTATGCTATAGAATCATTTTTTATTTCCATATTTTCATTAACTTCTTGTACATTAAAATCTGTTTGGTACTGAATCTCTGAATGATTTTGTTTTAATATACACCACCATATTTCTCCACCTATATAGAAAAGTAAAATAGCAAGGCCAATTCTTAAAACGCAATACTGATTACCATTAATTTTATTATCAGAATTCTTACTATTGTCAATGTTAGCTTTAAAACTGCTTACATCAGATCCTATAAAGTGGTGAAGTGTATATTCTAAAAATAAAAAGGCTGCCCATATACACAAACTTCCCAAAAACAAACAAAGACTTAAATCATGATTCAGTAATGAATAACCTACGATAAGTATCCAAGCCAATAATACAAATACAATAAAGCCAATTGTTATTTTATAAGTGGAGTGGAAGTGGATAAGATGTTTCTGGGTATTATTTGTCTTCGCATATAATATGTGTTCAAAAGGCATATTCCTTTCTTTTTTCAATATTTCCCTCCAGTTCTTCAACCAACTCCGGTGTCCAATCATAGACAAATACCAACAGTAACTGGCTATAACTCCTAAAATGGCTATAATAGCCAGAATATCCCAATAAGTACAATTTAGATAGAATAACTTTGCGCCCAAATTTGTAAACCCATTATTAGAAATATTCCCTTCCATCTCCACTATTTTCCCCGTACTCACCAATATTGTACAATATGCAACAAGTAAAGCACCATTAAACAGGGAATAATAGTTCATCCATGTATGATATCTTTGCTCCATCCAGTTAAAACGAGCAAACATCAACTTATAGCGTTTTAACCTTCTTTGTTCTTCATCCATCTTTTCTTATGTTTTACCGTATTCTTTCTATGTTATAAACAGTGTTTATCTCTTCCGCTTCCAGCACACGGTCATAGATACGGATATTATCAAGTTTCATATCAGCGGAAGAACTGGTATAATGTCCGTCACAGTCACCACCGATCTGCACTTTGATTGAGGTTGGAATATCATAGACTCCTTCACAGTTGGCAACAAGCTTACCGTCCACATATAATTTCTTCTCACAGCTTGAACCGTCACCACCGGGAATATGAGTGAAAGTAACCATATGCCATTTTCCATCCTGTAGTGAGCTGAACGGATAGGAGAAGGAATAGGAGAGGCTCGGTTTTCCACGGTTATTGGAATAAAATTCAAATTTTCCACTGGATGTACGGGTGGAAAAACAGGGATAGTCCAGAGCCTTGTCCATATTTACAGCTGATAGAAGAATACCTGCTCCAAAATCTTTGATCCACATGCTTGCAGAATAAGTGGTGTTCTTGAAAAGCTGATAAGGTATGTTGATATACTGTTTCTCCGCCTGTTTCAGATAAACAGCTTTTCCCTTGTTCGAAGGAGTGTCAGAAATTATATCCGGACGATTAATCAGTGCTGCATCGTAATGATTGGGAGAGCTGTCATCACCTGTTTCATTATCAAATGTATAATACGCCACCAATCCTACTCCAATGGAAGCAAGTTCGTCTGCATCAGGTATTTCTATTGGTGGTTGCGGTTCCTGTTTGTCATCATCTGTAGAAGAACAGGAGTATAAACAAATGACCAATAGTACAGGGTATAGATAATATTTTATTTTTCTCATGTTATATTTTCGACAATGATTATAAAGTATAATCCCCGACTTTCACAAGCCAGGGATCACCAATTTATAAATTTAAAGTTTTCATTATATCTAAGTTATTTCTCTCGCTTGAGAAACGACTCATTCTATTATAATAAGAAGTAAATCTTCTTTAAGTTTGATATAAGATTCTTCTTCCTTGTTTGTTTGATAATAGAAAGATTTTCCTATCATCTTTATTAAACTTGGTATTACTACATAATTATTGTGCAGCTGTACCTTTGATTACAATCGGAGTAGAAACCTCACGTTCTCCATTGATTGTCAGCTTTAATGTATAGGTTACATCGTTAGTGTTGCCAATGTTACCCATATTAATAGTCAAGTCCTTATTATCAGGATCCAAGGTAGCACCTGCGCCAGTAACTTCTGTATTACCATTGTACATTTTAACAGTTACACTAGTTACATCAACAATTGAACCGGCAGAATCAAGAACTTTATAAGTTGCAAAATATTTAGCAACTTCTTCTGCATTTGTATTGTCTATATCTGTCAGATACTTCAATACAAGTTTGCCATTATTTGCTATAACCAAAGACTTGGTTGTTTCAAATGTACTGCCAGCTGGTTTAGCAAACTTAACGCTAATATCACCCATCGGATATTCTCTATTAATATACTTCACCTTAGCACCAGTCAATGTGTAAGTCTTGCCAGCTTCAGTAGTACCGTTAATAGCTGCAAGTGAAGCTGAAGCCTTATCATCAGCAATTGTGAGTGTGAATTTCTTATCTTTAGCTTGAGCATTCTTGAAGTTGAATGTACCGGCAGAGAACATGTCAATAGTAGATGTTGTTTCATTATTCAATAATGTGAATACACCGTCCTTATAGTATTTTGCACTCGGAGTGTAAGCGGAAGCTATGCTTGCAGAAGAAGGTTCAGCAATGGTAAACGGAACCTCCACATAAGCAATAGCTTCGTCGTCAGCATTATTCAGAGCAACCTTAACAGTATATGTACCACCATTTTCGATAGCTATATTCTCATTGTTATGCTTATAGTCATCAGTTAAAGGCAATACCAAATACTTATAATCCTTAGCTTGAGCGGCAACCTTATTGTCAGCACCAAGCCAAATATAAGATTTATTATCTTTCAAATCATTGCCAACACTTACCAATGTTATAAGCTTAGTTTCAGTTCTACCTGTTTCGGCATTTTCATATACCCACTTGGTTTGACCTTTAACATTGTTATATTCCATACCTGTGGCTTCAACATTTACACTATTGATATCAGCGTTCCAAACCAAACGTTCAGCCTCACTCATAGAATCAAAGTACGGAGTAAAGTCAGCAATCAAATATTGTCCGTTATTTCCCCAAGTTGCCTTGTTATTAGAAATTGCAGTATGTGCAGTCACACCCATTTCTGTAAATGTTTCAGCTGGAGTTTCCGGAGTACCATAAGTTAAGTTAACCTTACAAGAACGAACTTTACCTATTGTATTCATATAATGAACAGAGAATGATACTGTACCATTAGCTTTATCATTGCTCTTAATTGTCAGACCATCAAATGAAATACCATATTTTACAGAGTCAGCTTTTGCCTGAGTAATTGCTTTCTTCTCAGTATCTGTCAATTCACGTCCTGAAATTTCAGAAGCATCATACATAGTAACAAATGCATCATACAAATATTTAGGCAGATTTACAGCCAAAGCAAAATCCTTGGCAGGAACCGCATTTGCTGATGTTTCAACCTGCGTAAAGTCACTATTCCAAGCACCAAATTTTATTTCTTCATTATTTACAACTTTATCCAGTGAGAATTTGAAGTCACCATCAAATGCAGAGCGTACGTTATCGTCTACAATCAGAGCTACGGCAACTTTACTTCCATTCTGTCTTGTTGCATAAGTTTCAGTATTGGCATCAGTAATATCTGTTGCTTCCACCGATACAGTATAAAGACCTGCGGGAGAAGTGGCTCTCGACGATGTTATGAGCCCTGTATATGCTTCAGCTTTACCAACCTTAACGGGAACAATCTGGTCCTTGGAATCAACAATTTTCAATTCTGCACCACTCAAGTCGTAATTAGCTGGAGTTACTTGTACCATCAATTGATTATTAGACTGAGTTACGATATATTCACCTTTAGCAGGTTTCGCTTTCGGTCCATTCCATGACGCCCAGCCTGCACCTTCTTTAGAAATAGCATAATTGAAAGATAATGTATTACCTTGTACAACAGTAATCTGTGCTAGTCCCTCATTTAAAGGAAGACGAAGTGTTTTTTCGTTCTTTCCATCTTTGTCATAAACGACCAAGATAGCATAGTTTTGGTCATTTGGATCAGTGTAATAGTAAGGTACATTTCCTGTTGTTTCAGCAGAAGCTTTGAACTCAACAAACTCAGTACCATTCCACAAGTACCATTTGCCATTTTCAAATTTAACTTCCTGTTGACCGGCTTCACCTTTTTCACCTACAGCTTTCACATCGGTCTTTTCACCATTGCACACCCAGAATCCATCTTCTGAGATGGTCCATTCGGTACCTGGAGTTCCAGCAGCACCATCTGTACCATTCTTACCATTAGTAATGTTGAAAGTTTGGCCATCAGACATTGTGATGGTTAGTCCTTCAGCAGAAGGAGTAACATTGGTAATCCACTTACCTTCATTGATTTTGCTTTCCAGCGCTGCGATCTGTGATTTCACACCATCAATCTGACCTTGCAGATTGTCGATGTCATCATCATAGTCTTTGCAGGATGTAAACGTTCCTGTCGAAGAAACCATTAAGGCTCCGAACAGGACTGCACTTAAAAATTTTTTGTTCATAAATAAAGATTTAAATTTATAAATTTAAAAAACTAAAAATTGGTTATACATATTGTTATTTAAAAGGACTTAATCATTTTGTTTGAAATTCGCCATATACTTCATCGGTGTCATTCCAACTATTTTCTTAAAGGCTACATAGAAAGGACTTTTTGAGGCAAATCCACATTTGGCAGCTATTTCCTCCAGACCGCAACCTCTTTCACTCAATAACTCCTTGGCATATTCAACCCTGTAAGTATTTATTAATTCCTTCAGATTACAGTCAAAGTACCTGTTCACCACGTTGGAGAGATAGGTCTGATTTGTCTCGATCATGGAACTCAGCTTTTTCAAGGACAGTTTCGAATCCAAAAATACTTTTCTTATTTCCAGCTGATAGAGGAGATTTTTGTAAATTCCACGGTCTATCTCACGACCATCCCTTCTCCTCAAGGCAAACTCCTTCTCCCACTGCTTTTCCACAGTCTTGAACAGAAGAATCTTTTGCCTTTGTGAGGCAACAATCACTTCCTTACGTTTTAGAAACAGATATTCCATAGAATCTTTTTGTTCTTTTCTTGTTTTTTAATAGGACAAATCTTATTTCGGTGCAAATATACATACTTTATCGAAACTTTGTGCATTTTTCCTATAAAAAAATATAGAATCTCGTAAAATAATTGTTCTGGAGGTTATTTTCAGACTGTTATGTGAAGCTGAGTTAATATTGGAATACATTATTAAAACGACAACAGGTAACAGAAAGGAGTGAAATAAAAAAGAGAAAGAGACTTATCACACCTCTCTCTAAATAAACATCTACAAACAAAACTCCTTCTTCAATCTCTGCACTGTGTTGACGCTTACTATCTCAAGCTTAGATAGTCTACCAACCATCTTTATCGGATAGTTCTTGCTTAAAAGTTTGAGTATCCCTGAATATTGTTCAGCTTTCTCCTCCTTTGGTTTACAATATCCGGTTTTTCTTCCGACTTTTCCACCTTTCATTATATACTGTGCTTTCCTTGATTGTAGACGGAAGCTGATATTCCTCCTCTCCATAGCAGTATAGTTCCAAGGATAGTCAGAAATGGATTTTTTGTTAATACGGATAAATAGTATGTTTTGATAGCGGATAAAATGCTTGTGTGAGCCTGGAAAAAGGAAATAAGTAAGATTATATCTGTAAAGCCGGTTGATTATCATAGTCTGAAAGTATATTGGGACTGAAAAGATATGGCTTCTTTTTTATATGGAGAAATGTTACAAGGATAGAATGTAACAGATAATATTCTATGTTGGTTTATTCATGAATTGCTTCTTAAAAAATGCTCTCAAATGGAAAAATTAAAAAAATGTTTTGGTACAGTTGTTTTTTATGTAAAATAAATGTATGTTTGAAGCGTTCATTAAAATGAACAAAGAGTTATAAACAAAAAGCGTTTAGCTGGTTCTGTATAAGTGAAAAGTCGAAATTTCCCGGGAAGTACCAAGAACAGCCATACGTTCAGCCTGCAATATTTGGCGGGGGCGTTTCCTGTTTGTACCAAGGGCTTCGGCTTCCGCACTTATAGACGAGGTTAATGCCCTTCCGCTTTTAATTCAGATGGGTTTGCACATAGGGCACAAGCCTGTATATAAAGACATATGATAAAAATGAACAAGTGCAAATCCCGTTCTTATCTGAAGGGTATTATCAAACATTGGAACTCCACCGAAAAGAAATTTCCAATACAAGGCTGATATGTAGGCTTCCACCATTGTCTATGTATCATCGGATAACGATTTCCTTTTTGGGGATCGATTGTCTTTTATATCCTTTTATCAAGGTACTTCTGTCGGGTTATTATTAATTGAATATAAATATTTAAATGTAAGACGTATGGACAAAAGAATTGTAGGTGTCAATGCAGGTAATGTATGGCACGTTCTTAATGAAGTGAAAAGAATATCAATCCCCGAACTGGCCAGAAAATTGAATCTGAGTGTTGAGAGCACTGCATTGGCTGTCGGATGGCTGGCCCGTGAGAACAAGGTTTGCATACACCGGGTAAACGGATTGATAGAGGTATATGATGAAAGCCATTTTGGTTTTACTTTTGGATAAGTGCATGTATTGTTATGGAGGGAAATTGGGGCTAGTAAAATGTTCCGGTTTCCTTCTGTTTTTATTTGGTAATGAATGGATAATATCGTTTTCAAGGGTAAGTCAGCGACGGGAGTTCATACGAAGTATGAGTATGGTACATAACCCGAAGGGATGTTATAAAAAAACTGACAAAACACTTATTCTTTAAGCATTTGTACCTCATTTGCACACTTTTTTATAACACTTTGTCTTTCAGTTATGTCATACATTCCACTTACGTTTCATACTTCCGGCTCTGCCAAACTCCTGATTATAACTTGGTCTGTCAGGAAAAGAAATGTTTTAGAACAGGATATCGGGAAATAGGAATCAAATACCCTTCAAATTTCGGATAATGTCTTTATCTTTAGAGAAAATTTTCATGAATCAATAGGTATCACAAATATTATAGGTGTATGAAAACAGAGATGCCATATATTTTAGTATGTTGTCTTTTTCTGATCGGTTGTAGTGGAAAAAATAATAAAGAAAACCATGTTGATGTTACTGATACGATCTTTGAGTCAATATCCCCTGTAGATAATGAAACGGACAGTCTGATAAAACTTGAGAGAGAGAATTTATGGAAAGAGGCGAACAGGTATAAGGCTTCCATAACCGATACCACTTTCCTTCAAACAAGAGGGATAATGTCCTATGCCGCAATAGATATGTATACAGGAGAAGGTTTCAACAGGAACTACGCCTTTAACCAGATTGTTTATCTGAAAGCGTTGGATAGAGCCAGGAAGTTTCTTTCTGTGGAGAATGACAGACTGAAATTCAATATCAAATCCGGTAAAGAAATCCATATTTCAGAAGATTTGTACCTGTTCATATCCGATTTGTTCAATGAATGGAATAAATGGCTGGAATCGGGCAGTCATAAAATATTGAAAGATGAACAGGGACTCTATACTGTATTGCCTAAAGAAAACAGCCGGACTCAACCCATAATAGTTAAAGAAGGGCCTGAGCAAGATCCCCAAGATACAGGAGCCATGGAAATTGAGTATATTCCTCCCGTAGACGCCTCTTCTCCTGCACAGAAAGCGATACCTGTAAAATGGGGACATTTGATAGATGATACAGAAGGAGTGGTCAAGGCTTCTTTCGACAGGCATAACAACCGGATAAACCGTGAAAAAAGTAAGGATATCATGGTGAATGATATCAGTATTTCTGGAGACAAGGTTTATATCTCTATTGTCAGTTCCAATTATAATCTGATATATAAAGGTGAAGCTGATTTCTATTTGGAAAACAAGCAGAAGAAATTACATAAGATTCCCAGTAAGGACGTGGATAAGGAGTCTGTCGCCCTTTGTCTTGAAAAAGGGAAAACAGCCGAGATAGGTGTTGATTTCCCTGATAACTGTCAACCGGGTGATTATCTTTTGAAAATCAGGGTCTATAATGAGAACGAGGAATGTTATTATACAATCCGTCAATGGTTTGAAGCCTACATCTCTCATCAGGTTTCATCCAGGGACAAACCTATTCCAGTAGGCCCCGCACGGTCTTCGGATTATAAGGCACCTTCAGGCGAGGATGATATATTTGATGTTGTTCAGAATATGCCTGAGTTTCCTGGTGGTATGCCCGGACTGATGGATTTTATACATCGGAATATCCGGTATCCTCAAGCTGCAAGACAAAGCAGACTGGAAGGCAGGGTTATTGTACAGGTTATTATAGACAAGGATGGAAGTGTGATACAGCCCAGAATTCTCCGTAGCATCAATCCTGTACTGAGTGCTGATGCCGCTTTTTGTGAGGAAGCATTACGTATCGTTTCAATAATGCCTAAGTGGAAACCCGGTAGCCAGCATGGAGTAAATGTGAAAGTAAGGTTCACGTTCCCGATAGGATTTGAATCTCCCACTGATTGAAGATTGAAGGGAATTATCCGCAGAGCATAACCGTTAACTTTTGCCAGGCAGCCGCAGACATTTCAGACAGGATCAGGCAAATGTTTATGATAGTGTAAAAGCTATCTGTTTCCATTTCATTACTTGTGGAATACATAATGGAAAAATTGAAGCTGATATTTTGTGAAATCGGGGAAAAATATTAATAATCAAAATAGCCAATCCCCCCATGATGGAGTTGTATAATTTTCAACTTGACATCACATTGTAAAATAATAGATAATTCGTTGAAAAACAATCTTCTTATCTAGCTATTAACCTTTTTAACTGCATATTATCAACTAAAAAGAAAATATATATTTAGAAAGAGCTATATAGTAAAAAATTATGCCTGTTCATAAAAAAACTTCCCAAGCAATAGTCTGACAAATATTACCGGAATAAAATCGTCATCCTTCCTCAACATATCGGATAGAATATGCATATTGTCGAATTTACGGAAATAATATCCGATCTTCCCAATGTAACTCATATATATTTTTACTTCAGTGTTGTTTCAATTTTGTTGTTTTAGGGGCAAAAGCAAGAAAAACATTCCGGACATAAAAACTGTGATGTGCCATAGCCTGCTTTTCTTTTGTTAACAGTAGCTCTTTTGTATAATTTTACTTTGAATTGAAGATGACAAAATAGGAGACCGGTTAACAGGACTCTTATTGAGATGAATTGAATAAAAAGTCTGTTTATCTCTATTTTAATTTCTTAACATTTCACTAGTCTGTTTCATTTTGCAGGTTGGTGTTTTTTTTGTTCTTCCTGCTGATATTCTTATTTTCATTTTTAATAACTTTGCCATGTTCAAAATTATACAATGAAAATAAGGCAGATAAAAGACAATGATCCGGAACTTTACGGTCTGATAGTTCCTTTGGTTATGAATCCGAAAGTATTGAAGAGTAACAACAATTATCCTTTCAAGAATTTCTCGGGAACAGTATGGTATATTGCTATGGAAGATAGTGATGTTTCCGGTTTTATGCCCTTGAAGAAGAACAATACCGGTTTTCATATAGATAATTATTATATAAGAGATAATGATCCGGATACGATAGACGGACTGCTGGATTCAATAACTGAGGATATTTCTGCTGATGTGATTCTGACGGCTCTTGTACATAAACGTCATATAAATGATTTCCGGCGTAACCATTTTAATACGATCAAGGAACTGACCAACTATGATATGATGCAGTATTCCCTTGTATAATGTTGAATGTCAACGCAAATTACAATATATATGGCGAAGAATGGCTGTAATAGGTTGTTCCTTTGTTTTTTATATCATAATTTTATTCATATATCTGTTATCAAAAACAAGTTTTCCTATTTTTTATACGCTTTTATTGCAGGATAATCAAAATACTCTTATCTTTGTACCCGTGAATAATTAAAACATCTATAAATTTGAAGAAATCAATTCTTTGTATATAATTTCTAGATGTGTCTTAACTAACTGAAATACAATCATATACTAGTATTTCAGAGCCCCAAAGGAATGTTTTCTAGTGAAAAAATGTGTTGGTTTGCAATGCGGGCCACCTACAGTCGAGAACTGGATATCAAGTATAAATTGGATTTGAAGGGAATCAATAGTTTTATTCCTATGCGTTATGAAGTCCGTATGGATGGAAAGCATAAGAAGCGTGCGTTGGTTCCGGTCATTCATAACCTTATTTTTGTCCATGCTACCCAGACCGACTTACAGGAAATTAAGAGTAAAATCTCTTATTTGCAGTATATGACAGATTCCCGTAGTGGTGAGAAGATCATAGTTCCTGATGAGCAGATGAAGAATTTTATAGCGGTTGCAGGTACTTATAATGAGCATCTTTTGTATTTTAATCCCGGTGAGATAAATTTGGCGAAAGGAACAAAAGTCAGGATTACAGGCGGACAGTTCGAGGGATATGAGGGAGTTTTTGTGAAAGTGAAGGGAAGCAGGGACCGGAGGGTGGTTATCAGCTTGCAGGGTATACTGGCTCTTGCAATGGCTACTCTTTCTCCCGATCTGATAGAAGTAATTGAGGAACCGAAGAAAAGAAAATCATGACTAAGGCTTTACCGGCGGGAATCAGGCTTCAGAGGCTGATAAAGGATCATCATAAGGATATCTTGGATAGGGAGAGGAACAACGGGAAGTTCATCCACTTTTATAATATAGGTACATACTGGGTGGCTTTTGAGAGATCAGCCTTTCGGGTGGATAAAATCTTTCAGAGGTGTGAGATCAGTCTGTTCATGGTTCCCGGTTGTCCTGAGTATGTCGTGATGGCTTCTGTTCCATATGATGAGGCTGATGATTATTTCAAGAAACATATTATTCATCACGACAAACCTGATTATAAGGTTTTGTCTGTTTCTCCGGCTGCTCTAAATGGGAACTATCACAGATGGCATATTCAGGCGGTGAAGAAGGTATTATAGTGCATAATTATTGGATTTTAAAGGTGGATGTGATTGATTTTTTATCTATTCTATTTGTGTTTTTGGGTATAATATTGTTTTACTATTAAAAAAATTAATATATTTGGTAAAAAATAATTTTTTAAAATATCTAAATAAAGGAGATTCTCGAACTGTAAGGGCAAAAAAAAATATTATTTTATCCTTTTTCTTAAAAGGAATAAGTATTTTAATTTCTTTGCAAATTGTTCCAATAACGATTCATTATGTTAATCCTACTAGGTATGGAGTATGGCTGACCTTAAGTTCTTTGGTTAGTTGGTTTTCTTTTTTTGATATTGGCTTAACTCACGGATTCAGAAATCGTTTTGCTGAATCAAAGGCATTGGGTGATGTTGAAGGAGCAAAAATTTATGTAAGTACAACCTATGTAGCATTATTTATCGTGTTTGTTATATTCATTTCTTTAATTCTCATATTAAATACTTTTTTGAACTGGAGTGATTTGTTAAATATTGATCAAGGATATAGTGAAGAACTTAATCATGTGTTTTTTATTGTAGCATTTTGTTTTGGAGTTAATATTGTTGCTTCTGTATTTACTACCATGTTAGTAGCTGACCAACGCCCTGCTATTGCTTCATTTATTCAAGTAATGGGACAGTTTGTTTCTTTTGTTACTATATATGTGCTGACAAAACTAACCGTAGGAAATTTATCAAGTTTGGCTTTGACTTTTTCTGGTATTCCTGTTTTAATTCTTGTCATTTCGTCTATTGTTTTATATAAAACTCAATATAAAATATATGCTCCTCAATTAAAATTTGTACGATTTTCATATCTAAAAAATATATTAGGATTAGGAGGACAATTCTTTTTTATTATTACTTCTATGCTATTTATATTTCAATTAATGAATATTATTATTTCTAGAGTACAAGGTCCCGAGGTTGTTACCCAGTATAATTTGGCTTATAGATTTTTTAATGTTTTGCTAATGGTTGTAGTAATAGTACTGAATCCTTTTTGGTCTGCTTTCACAGAAGCTTACGCCAAAAGGGATTATAATTGGATGCGTTCTGTTCGAAAAAAATTGGAATTATTGGGAGTCTTATCTATACCATTGTTGGGAATAATGATTTTAACATCAAGTTTTTTTTATGAAATTTGGTTGGGTAGTTTGATTGAAATTCCGTTTGGACTTACTGTATCTGTTGCTGTTTATATTTTATTTCAGATTTTTGGAAATATTTATATGTATATGATTAATGGGACAGGGAAGGTTCGTATTCAGTTGATTGTATATATTGTCTTTGCAATAATATCTTATCCAATAATGACTTTTATGTGTGAAAAATGGGGGGTAATGGGGATATTGGTACTTCCAACTTTAGTCTATATAATTCAGGGAGTAGTAGGATGTATGCAATTAAATAGACTTATAAATAATAGAGCTATTGGAATTTGGAATAAATAAGGATGTTTGAGCTATTTCATAGATAGCAACGTTGTTTATAGGATAATATTACAATCAAATGATATGAAAGTTTTAAAAAAGATACTGAAATTTATATTACGAGAAGACTACTATAGTAGGCTTCGAATATATTACTTTATACGGATAAATCTTATAAAATATTATAATAACAAGAATAAAAATGCGATCAATAAGTATAAAATCGTTATATCTATGATTGACGGGAAGATAGATCATGGGGGACTTGCAGACCGTCTTCGTGGGATAGTTACAGTTTATGCTTGGTGTAAGGAGAATAATACTGCGTTCAAATTATATTTTGATTCTCCATTTATTCTTCAGAAGTATTTACTTCCCAATCTATATGATTGGACTATAAATAAAGAAATGATCTCATATAATTCGAAAGATTCATTACCTGTGTTTATTGATTCTAGGCGACGAGATAGGAAAAACGAAATCTGTTTTCAAAAGAAAATGTCAAATTGCTTTTTGTTAAAAGATTATAAGCAGATTCATGTTTATACTAATATGTATTTTGCTGACTCCTCTTTTTCTATACTTTTTAATGAATTATTTAAGCCGTCCGTTATGTTGAGAAGAAACATAGAGTATCATTTAAAGCAAATAGGTGGGAAATATATATCTGTATCTTTTCGTTTTTTACGCTTGTTGGGAGATTTTGAGGATTGTGGAGAAAATGTTCTTGATGAAATAGAAAAAGAAAATTTGATAATAAAGTGTAGAAGGACACTTTTTGATTTATACGAGGAATATGTCTCATTGGGGATTAGTAAATTATTTGTAACTTCAGATAGTTGTAGATTTATTGACAGAATAAGTGATATAGATTTTGTGTACATTGCCCCGGGAGTTATAGGGCATATGGATCGTAGTGTAGATGATGAAACTAATCTAAAAACCTTTTTGGATTTTTATTTGATAGCCAATGCTGATTTGATATTTATGGCAAGAACTAAGGACATGTATGAAAGTGGTTTTGCTCATAGGGCTTCTTTAGTGTATAATAAACCTTTTAAAGAATATTTATTTGACTAATTCTTGATAATATGAGGCTGATTGTTTTGAATAGTCAAAGGATTTTTGTATGTTATATATTAATTCTTATGCTATTTTTCTTTAAATCTGTAAATGTTTCTTTTTTATGGCATGTTCCTTATTCTTTAATTTATATTTTAGGATGGATAGTCAGTCTCTTGTATTATAAAAGTCATGCTAGATTTTTGATTACATGTAAATTTGATATAATTCTACTATATCTGTTTGTTTTAGTAAAGTGTTATATTATATATAAAGGTATACCATGTCAATATATGTTGTTTGCATTTTGTGGGATGTTGCCAATTATACTTTTAATAATAGAAAGCAACTTACTTAAAAATGAAATTTTTAACATGATAGTGAATATTTATTGTTGGATTTTATTTATCTCTCTAATAGCTTGGATCTTATTTTTGATGGGAATTGAACTACCAAATTTTTCTACATCATGGGAAGGACATTATGAATATAAAAACTATTTTCTATTTTTATATAATAAAGGGGATGATAATAGTATATTCCCAAGGTTTAGTAGCGTTTTTTTAGAACCTGGACATTTGGCTATGATTACTTCTTTTATATTATGGGTTAAATATAAAGATTTATCTAGATTTCAACTAATAATATTAATATCCTCTATCGTCTTTTCTTTTTCTTTAGCAGGCTATATCTTATGTGTATTTCTATTGTTTTTTTATTTGCTATTAAATATTCGTCTAAGTTTATTAATTATACTATTTTCTATTGGGGGAATTATTGGGGTTGCATTAGATTATGTAAAAATAGAGAATAGTGTTTTTGACCAATATATATTGGGGAGACTTCAAATATCCGATTCTCGTGGAATTGCCGGAAATAATAGAACATCAGAGGATTTTGATTTCTATTATGACAGATTAAGCGGTACAAATACTATATTGTATGGGGTTGGATTGGATTTGTATAAAAGAGAATTCCAAGGAGGAAATGCTGGTTATAAGGTTTTTATAGTACAATATGGATATATAGGACTTATCCTTACATTCTTATTTTATTTTTTATATATGTTGAGACACAAGTCAAGACTTCTTTTAATATTGTTTTTTCTTTATGGATTGTCTTTTTTTCAGCGTGCTTATCCTTTTTGGGAGGCATGGTTGATTCCTTATATATGTTCAATGGGCTTTTATAATAAAAAATAATTATGATTGATAATACAATTCATGTTTGTTGTTCAACAGATGATAAATATGCTCAAATCTGTTGTGTTATGTTATGTTCAATCTTTGAAAATAACAAAAAAAATAAAATACTAGTGCATATACTAATTTCTCATTTAAGTGATGAAAATAGGAGAATCTTTATCAATCTGTCCGAACGTTATGATACGATTATTGAATTACATACTGTTAACGATTCTATATTGAATGGGGTAAAATTTAATAATAGTCGGAAATTGAGTATCTCCGCATATTATAGAATCTTATTGTCTTCTATATTAGCCAAAGATGTTACCAAGGTTTTGTATTTTGATTGTGACATGTTGGTTCTAGAAGATCTACTTGAAATTTATAATTTGGATTTACAAGATTATGCGATAGCCGCTGTTGAAGATGCATGGCCGATTAAAGAAGAGCATCGAATGCAAATTCTTCTTTCATATTCTGAGCGTTATTTCAATTCTGGTTTTTTAGTTATAAACTTGGATTATTGGAGAAATCATGATATTGAATCTCAGTTACTAGCATTTGCAAAACGAGAGAGATATGTATATTTTCATGATCAGGATGCGTTAAATAGGGTTTTAGGTCGGCATTGTTTTTTTCTACCTTTAAGATGGAATTGTTTTAGTGTTGCCTATAGATCATATAAACAATTTATTCTTTATTATGATTGGATACAATATAAACGAAATCCAGCTATAATTCACTTTACTTTAATTCGCCCTTGGTGTAATTTATACTCTCCATATAAGCGGTTGTATTATGAATATGTAAAAAAAACTGGCATACAAGGATTTAAAGTAGACAGATACCCTGTTTTAAAAGGGTATTATTGTATCTTCTCTAATATGATAAAACGAATGTTTGCATCATTTTTAATGTTTATTTTAAGATATGTCAGATAATTGGATATGAAAATAGTATATTGTATTCCATCTTTGTACAATTCTGGGGGAATGGAACGGGTCTTATCGAATAAGGCTAATTATTTGGCTGATATTCGGGGAAGTGAAGTCGTGATTATAACAACAGAGCAGCAACATAGAAAGCCTTTTTTCCATTTTTCCGAAAAAATAATCTTTTATGATTTATCCATAAATTATACAGCTATACAGAAATATTCAGTGTTAAAGCGTTTTTATTGGGAACTATTGTATAAAAAAAAACATAAAAAGAAGTTGTCTTGTTTACTGAAAAAATTACATGCTGATATTGTTATATCTATGTTTGCTGGTGAAGAGTATTTTTTGTATAGAATTAATGATGGAAGCAAAAAAGTATTGGAAATTCATTTTTCTAAATATTTTCGTGAGCAGAGAAATAGAAAAGGTATTTGGAAAGGTATTGATTGGTTTAAAAGTCATGTTGATGAATATATTGTGCGACAATATGCAGCGTTCGTTGTTTTGACAAATGAAGACAAATCCTATTGGGGCGATTGGCCTAATATTCATGTAATACCTAATGGGTATACAAAAATGGAAAATGGTGAATTGAGTAATGAACGTAAAAAACAAATTGTAGCAGTTGGACGCCTGGTTGAACAAAAAGGGTATGACAGATTGATTGCCGCATGGAACTTGATAGCCTTACAACTGCCGGATTGGAAGCTACAAATTTATGGGGAGGGAGAATTATATGATGAATTGTTGGAAATGGTAGAGAGTTATAAACTTTTAGATTCTGTTGAAATAAATGCTCCAGTACGTGACATTCATTTGGTTTATCAATCTAGTGCTATTTTGGTTATGTCTTCTAGATATGAAGGACTAAGTATGGTTTTAATTGAGGCTATGAATTATGGACTGCCTGTTATTGCTTTTTCATCTCCATGTGGTCCAAAAGATATTATATCTGATGGTATTGATGGCTTTTTAGTTCCAGATGGTGATATACATTTGTTGGCTGAAAAGATATTGCTTTTAGCTCAAAATAAGAAATTGAGAATACAGATGGGAAAATCAGCTTTAATTAAGGCTCAAGTTTTTTCTTTTGATAAGATAATGAAAGAGTGGGAGAAATTGTTTTTTTCTTTGTGTAGTGTATCACTTTAATATGATATTATATATTGATGAAGATTTCAATAATAATACCTTGCTATAATGCAGAGGATCATATATTTTTTTGTCTTTCTTCATTATTTGAACAGACATTTCTTGACTGGGAGGCAATTTTGATCAATGACGGAAGTAAAGATAATACATTAACTTTGTTGAATAGATTTGCTTCAAAAGATTCTAGAATAAGAGTTTTTACACAGACTAATCAAGGAGCAGCTGTGGCACGTGAACAAGGTATAAAAAGAGCTGTGGGAGAGTATATTACTTTTTTGGATGTAGATGATACTTTGACATCTCATGCATTACAGTTCGTAGTTGACAAATTAAAATATGATCCTGACATAATAGTATCAAGTTTTAATTTAATAAAAGAAGAACGTATAATAAAGACAAGGCGGATACAATTTCATAAATTAGAAAGTCTTTCTTATTTAAAGGGTGTCTTGTGTGGAAAATATGGTTGGGAATTGTGTGGTAAGGTGTATAGAAGAGAATTGTTTGTAGGATTATTGCAGACTCCAAAAGGAATAAGAATAGGAGAAGATGCGGCAGTCTTTATTCAATTGGTAGTCAGATCTGAAAAAATAGTGGGTTGCCATTTCCCTATTTATAATTATATACAATTTTCTCAGTCTGCATCTCACATTCGTTCGATTAAATATGCTGAAGAAACTTTATTGGCTGCATGTTTTATTGAAAATTATTTAAGACAGCAGTCTTTTTATTGTAAAATAAAAACAGAGATTAGTGCCATGTGGCTTTTATTTTATTCAAATTCAACTTTTAAGGCAGATCTTGGTTGGAAACATCAACTGGTTAGATATCTTTTCATGCATCATTTAAGATTAAAAGCTTTGTGGAAGATACCCAAAAAGAAGGCCTTCTATATAATACTGCTGTATGTAACTAAGGGTAGAATAGTGAATATAATGCAAAGTTTATTATCTTTTCGGCAATCTTAGAATACTTGGAAATGTATTTTTCAGTTCTTTTATCAGTGTACAAAAAAGAGCGAATAGATAATTTGAGACAAAGTCTTGATAGTTTGTTTGCTCAAACGATATTTCCTGATGAGGTGATTTTAGTTGAGGATGGTCCTTTATCGGATAAATTAAATAACGTTGTGAATGAATACCAATCTAATTATTCTGCTCTGAAAGTTGTTTCTTTACCAGTTAATCAAGGTTTGGGTAAGGCCCTTAATGAAGGATTGAAGCATTGTTCTCACGATCTAGTAGCTCGTATGGATACTGATGATATAGCGAAACCGGAACGTTTTGAAAAGCAGGTGAAAGTTTTCCGAAAACATCCGGAAGTGGATGTGGTGGGATCATGGATTGATGAGTTTGAGGGGGATATTTCTCATGTGGTTTCTGTGAGAAGGCTTCCGGAATGCCATGAAGAGATTCTCAGTTTTGCAAAAAAAAGAAATCCTATAAATCATCCTGTTGTGATGTTTAAGAAAGAAGCGGTACTTGCAGCGGGGGGATATCAACATTTTCCTTTGTTTGAGGATTATTATTTATGGGTACGTATGTTGATGAATGGAGCAAAATTCTATAATGTCCAAGAAAGCCTGTTGTATTTCCGCTCCTCTCCGGATATGTTCAAACGGAGAGGTGGATTGAAATATGTCGGTACAGAAGTACGTTTCCAAAATTTTCTTTTAAGAAGTCATTTTATATCATTTCTAAGATATGTCCAGAATGTTATTATCCGGGTTATGACTCGAATAATGCCTAACAGATGGAGAACATTCCTATATAGAAAAAAGCTAAGATAACAAATATGTTTTTATTGCACCCTGGGTCGGGGTATAAAGACATTTCTTTTATATTAAATCAATCAAAACAACATGGAACAACCGACTGATGCGTTCATTCCTGACGGGATGAATGCTTTTCAACGTAATGTCAAACGGATAGGGGACTGTTTGATAGCATTCATCGCATTGATCATTTTTTCTCCCTTGTTTTTATACTGTTATATTGCTGTAAAGCGTGAGGATGGTGGCCCTGCTATCTTCAAACAGGAAAGAATAGGACGTTTTGGTAAACCGTTCAATATCTATAAGTTTAGGAGTATGCGTCTGGATGCTGAGAAGTTCGGTCCGGCTTTATATAAAGGTGGGGAAGATCCGAGATTGACAAAAATCGGCAAGTTTCTTCGTGAGCATCATCTGGACGAGCTTCCCCAGTTATGGAATGTGTTTATCGGTGATATGGCCTTTATCGGTCCACGTCCTGAAAGAAAATTCTATATTGACCAGATAATGGAACACGATCCGCGTTATCGTTTTTTATATCAGATACGTCCGGGGGTGACTTCTTATGCCACGCTTTATAACGGTTATACTGATACAATGGAAAAGATGCTGCGTCGTCTTCGCTATGATTTGTTCTATCTTGAACACCGTTCCTGGCTTTTCGATTTTAAGATTCTTGTAAAGACTTTCCTCAATATCGCTTTCGGCAAGAAGTTCTGATGATTATTCCCTCTTTCCGTCTTTATCATTTCGCAGTAAAACTGATATGGAAATCCATGTTGGTGCTTACCTTTTTCTTTTGGACCGGTATAGCCGTTATGTTTTATCTTGTAAACCATGTTGCTATATGGGTTGAGTATGGATGGTGGTTGTTTCTTATGATTTTTGGAACTTATTTTCTTTTTATGGATGTGAGGTTGATGGTGATGATTATGCGTCATGAGGAAAAGAAAAAATGGAAACGGTACAGGTTAAAAAATAAATTTGAAGAATGAGATCTAATAGAATTTTCATAAGCGTATTGCTCGTTTTTCTGTTTTTTATACCGGCAACAGTAATTTCCCAGATCAATTATGGTACAACTGGATTAATGAACATGCCTACAGCCGATATGCAGAGGGACAAGACTTTCATGGTTGGAGGTAACTGGTTGAATCATCACGCTACAGTACCGAGATGGTGGTATGATACATGGAATTACTATATCAATATAACAGTTTTTCCTTGGTTGGAAGCAGGTTATCTCTGTACCGGTCATAAGGCTGTTTCTGTGGATTATGGTAATCGCTCTGGTTTTTGGGTTCCTTCTACTTATGGTAAGTTTGTCAATCAGGACCGTTCTTTTCATTTCCGTCTCAGAATCTGGAAAGAAGGCTGGTGGAAATCGTGGACTCCCCAGATAGTTATAGGTGCTAATGATGGGATTGGAGATTCAGCCAATGGTGGTTCATTATCGAATCTGTCGGAACAGGATTATGGAAATGGTTTCTTGAACCGTTACTATCTGGCTATAACCAAACATCTTTATTTTGATAATATCGGTACATTGGGTGGACATATTTCATGGATTTATAGCAACCGTTTTGATAACAAGCTTAATAATCCTGCTTTCGGTGCTAATTTTCGTTTTGACCTGAAAGAAAATGGTTCGTTGATGAACAGGATTATTAATGGTGTGAATCTGATGGGTGAGATTGTTCCGGGTTATACTGATGTGAGATCTGATCTGACATTTGATCCTGATGGCTCGAAATATCAGGTGAATATAGGAATGGAATACAGTTTCTGGGAAGACTATATAAATGCAGTGGTTGAATTGAATCGTTGCCGTTATTTTTCCGGTGGGTTAGTGTTCAAGGTGCATTTGAAATGAGAACAATTACAGTAAGGTACTCTCAAAATCAGATATCTTTTTTTATTTAAAGTGATACTGGATTTGTTGTTTCTAAAAAATGTCTTAATTTTGTCACACTAGTTGATTATGATATGAAAAATAGTATAGTCTTGTATATTATTACTTTTGGTCTGTGAGAGATAGGACGTGATCTTTCTCTTGATTTCTTATTCAACGCTACTCTCAATATGATGGTGGCGTTTTTAAGTTATATATAATTTGCTTATGCCGTGGAGTTTGTATATCCCGGAAAGAGGTAGCCTCTTTATTTTTTATATTGTTTGTTGAAATGGGCGGATGGATAAAGCTGTTACTGTCTTTCATAGACCATAACAGATGATTTTTTTATTTATCAAGTCCTGTTGTGATCTGTAAAATAATAAATCTTATTGGACTGAGTGTTCCTAAAAAAGATCACTTACAGGACTTGATTCTTGTGATGTGGAGAAAAAAATGAAGGAGACCGAATGTTTATATTGTTCAGTCTCCTTTTTGTTCTATAATTTGAATCGGAAAGAACTACATGGGTTAATTCTGTTGCTCTTTTGGGGCTTCAAATCAATCAGTTTCAATTCCAAAGAAGCTTTTCGTATTTTGCCTTTGTTTTATCTGTAAGTTCCTCGCCATTATATTTTATGTCAGTTATAAACGTATGAAATACATAGTATTTACCGGATTTATAACCGATAGCCACACCATCTTCAGTCAGCCATTTAAGTATGCCATCTCGTTCAGAGATAAATCCTGATGAAGTCAAGTAAACAAAGAACACTTCTTCATTTTGATGTGTATTACAGCTAAAGTTCTCTAGAAAAGGATAAAGAAAAAAAACGATTTGTGACTTTTGGGTGTCTTCAGGTGTAATTTTTCCTATAGTAAAATAATCGGTGGTCTGATTTTTTAGTTGAAATTTTTTAGTAACCGTGAATCCGGGGTTACTCCATTGTGGCCACTTTATACCAATATGAGCCACGTATCCATCGTGCAGATTAATCGTAGGGAAAGCATGAACATGTGGGCCTGGATCAGAATGATTTTCATTTGCATATCGTTCATACATATTTAAATTCTGTTTGATCTTTTTTATAGCTTCAGCCTTTTTTATGTTCACCTTACTCAAATATTCTTTCATTACTTGTTCTAAAGAATCGTAGCGGCCATTAGTCGTGGGAATCGAACTGTTTGTTTGATTTTTTTTCTTTTTCATACTATATGTTTTTTGGGTTTGTATTTTATTCATAGTGCTCATAGCTTAAATCCCTCAGGCAGGATTAGATTCACCTTTTTCCGTACTCCACTGCCATAACGGTATTCCTCCAGTTGTTTCTGGCATAATGAAGATTCAGTAAAACCGGATTGAGTGATTAACCGTTCCCTGCCTTCAAGGACCCAGTTCATAATTCCGGGCAACTCTGTAGAAACAATCTTCTCAGCCAGTTTCGGATCCACTTCCGATTTGGGTATCTGGACTTTGAAGGGAACGATAAGAAACCTCCTGAAATACCCATTGGACTTGTCATTGGTCTTCGGAAGCTCGTTCAGACAGAAAAGCATCTTTGCATAATCGGTAAGAGTGGCTACATCCTTGTATAACTGTCTGGTACTGATAGGTTCCCCACTGGCGATACGTTTGAAAATATCCCCCGAGAAAGCGTTTGGGGCTACATCAGAGCAGGTATTCAACAGTTTCCCGGATAAATTTGCCCTGCTTCTGTCTCCGTTTTCTCCACACATATCCGATAGAGACTCATGGGAAATGTTCTCCTTGCCTAAAAGAGCCTCGACAATATCAACGAACACCGATTTACCATTCTTTCCGGAGCCATAGAGGAACAGACACTTCTCCAGTTTCAATGGGGTAAAGATCCAGCCTATATACTCAGCCAGAACCTTTTGAGCGTCCTTGTCCGGTAATACTCTGTCCAGGTACTTCATAAACATCTGACACGTCGCATTTGGGTTATAGGGGTAAGGGAGAACATACCTGAAATAATCCGAATATAGATGTTGTTCCAGTCTTCCGGTTTTAAGATTAAGCGTACCGTTCTGAAAGTTGATTTTCTCCTTGTCCTGCTCTACCGCCAATCCCATCACCGTATATGGAAACTGCTTGAACAATCCTTCCACCACTTCCCTTTGTGATGCCTCTACCATATTATTTGTCATTCTCCCCAAAGCTTCCCTGAGAAATATCTTCAGGTCAAAATCATCTATACTGACCCAATACTTTCCGGTGTAGGAATAAACACGCTGGTCCCTGAAAGTTTGAAAAGGATAACCGACCTTGATTGCCGCTTTTTGTATCTCGTAGCATACTTCGGCATTTGTTCCCCTCTTGTTGTTTGAAGCAGTCGGTTGGGGAATGGCATTGATTATATCCCCCAATAATTTTTTGTAATCCATAATCTTAAATTTTTCTATATTTACTACCAATTTTACCTTTACCATCAACCCACTTATAGGCATTTCTTATTTCACGTTTCAACTCTTCTTCCGGGAAATCCGGTTCTATGAACTTTCTCAGATTGACATAAGCCGCACTCTCAGAAAATCCCCATTCAGCCAATTCCCTTGCTCTGTTGAAGGCTGAATCATGTCTTTGACCTGGTGTCATCGGATATTTATAGAATCCACCTTCCAGAAAATTTATGATTTTAGCTGCTTCACCGGGTGAACAGACCATGTATTTAGGACTTATAGGATCGTGATTACCTGTATTCGTTGGTTGAGGAGTACTTTTTCTTATAGTCCATACCTTGCTGTTCCGGTTCACATAAAGATCAGGGTCACTGCTTAGATAACAAGCTCTGGATATTCCTTTACAACAGTCATCCCAGAACGGAGAGCTATAATATTCCTTCAAAGCGTCAAGGTATTCGTTATGACTGGTGTTATCTATATTATTGGCAACACGGACAATAACCTTATAACCTCTACCGGAAGGAGAAAGGAATGCAGCATAGGTATAAGGATCATTAACCAGCATATTCCATACGTCAGACATATCCTGAGGTGGAATCTTATCGAAATCAACAACTACAAGACCTGAAGGAGCAATAAGAGCATCATTACAGAATCTTCCGAATGTTCCGGCAAAAAGACAGATAGGCAACTTTCCCTTAAGTTCGGAATACTTTGAATGGTCAGTATCATAGAAAGATCTCATGGCATCAATCTCAGGTTTCAGTTTTTCCTGTTTAATCATGTCGAATATCAGATCAACATCCACATGGTTGGGAGGATATTCCATGACTCTGAATGATTTTATACCGGTCAGAGGATTTGTATATTCCTGACTATAAGGTTTTTGTTTGAAGATTGTTACTTCAATCATAATTTCTAAATTTTAATTGTTAATGTTTCATTTTATCTTTCTTCTTCCCGTCCTCAAGAGAGAGAAGGGGGGAAAGGGGAAAGCGGAACCTCTAAAACCTATTTTTTTACTAATTTCTGGATAAGTAGAATTGAAAAAAGTTATAAAAAATAGCCTTTTCCACCCCCTTTTCCCCCATTTCCCCTCCTTTTTCCCCTTTTCCCCTTTGAGGCAGGGAAAGGAAAGAAATCTAATCAAAAGGTAAGGAAAAATTAACAATAGAACTGTTTATACCTATCTTCACACCTTTCTTGTTATCCTCTTCCACCACATAACCCTCGCTTTTCAGTTTCATCTTGAAGTTTTCCCTGGTCTCGGCTTTCTGGTTATTATCCCTGCAATATTCCCGATAATTGTTGAATAGAGGAGTCAGACCTATCTTGTTGTCATTATCAGGAACACACATCCTGGCACTCAGGAACATGACCACTGTATCCGTATCCTCCTTGTATGCCTGCTCCAAATTTTCAAGGGTGGAGGACTTGCTGAGTTTTTTCCCATTCCTGATAAATCTTCCCAGACCTTCGATAGCCCAGATGAGAATACCGGACAATTCACTTTTCAGTTTTTTAGCCAGATCAGGGTCAGCCTTACTCTTGTCTATCTTCACATCGAAAGGGACAATCAGTAACCTCCTCCTGAATCCGAAAGACGTATCACTACTATAAGGCATGGAGTTACAGTTGAAAGCGAGCCTTGCATAGTCCTTTAAAATCTCCGGTTCCTTATATAATCTTCTGGCTTCAACGGGTTCCCCACTCGTCAGTTGCTTGAAGATACCGTTGGCGAATATCTTGCCGTTGAAGTCGCTGCTGTAGTTCAGAAGCTTGTTCCTGATCATTGCCCTGCTGTATCCTTTATCATCACATAAGGAGTTTATGTTGTAGGAGCAGACATTATCCTCGCCAAGCAGGGCCATCACAATCTCGAAGAACACGCTCTTGCCATTGAATCCTGAACCTACACAACACAATGCCTTCTCCAGTTTGATGAAGGGATTGAGACAGCAACCGACAAACTCCTGCAATACTTCCTGAACATCTTTGGCTGGCAATACTTCATCCAGAAACTTATGAAACATGGGACACATCGCTTTGGGGTCATACTCATAAGGAAGGACATAGAAGAAATAGTCATCAGCCGAATGCTCCTGTTCCCTCACGCTTCCATCATGACCAATCACAAGGGTCGTATTAGTCAGATTGATTTTAACCACACCCTTATCCCGTTCTGTCTGCCTGTAAAGTGAGTAGCAGGCCTGTTCATGGACCTTGTTCGCTATCCTCACATTTCTGGCTGTATATTTGTCGGCTCCCATTTTCTGGAAAGCCTTGCCTAGGAAATGTTTCAGGTCAAGCTCGTTTATCGGTTCCCAGAACATCTTGTTATACAGATAGCACGTTTTTCCCTCATTGATCACCAGGCCATATCCCAATTGTCCAGCTACTTCCCTCACTTTCTCGACAACAAGGACGGATTTGTTCTCATCAGTGATCTGTATGGAATAGATCTTCTCCTGAAAGAGTTTTTTCACATCAGGATCTGTCTCTTTTTCCAGTCTCCGGTACAGTCCACCGGCATAAATCTCCTTGAAATCCGTTTTCGGAATATTATCAAGGATCTCTTTAAGAATTTCATTTAAAGTCATTTTTTATGTTTTATGATGAAGCCCTATCCCATAAATGGGTTCAGGCTTTATCGGTTAATTACTCAATCAAGGTTTTATCTTTCTTGGAGTCGGATAAGCGTGGTATTCTTTTCCGTCCAAAAGACACCCGTTTTCTTTAGCACTACGTTTCACTCCGTCAGCACTCCAAGTACCCCACTGCTTAAAAAAGAAAGCTGTACCTGTGGAAGCGTCACATTGGGATTTAATATTCAGAATCCAGTCCTTTTCCACTTTTCTGGCTCTGTTTCCCGATTCTCCACCAACGATAACCCAGTCAATATCAGACAAGTCAAGTGTTCCCAGGTCTTCCAGCAGAGGCTCACAACTGAGGAACCGTACCGGAGCATCCAGTTTCTTCAGGTAATCAATACGGCCTTTCATCTTCTGATTCTCGACTGTAACACCGAGCCAGACATTTTCAGGAATAGTATGAACTGAAAAATACTCATACATCCTCTCTGCCCGTTTTGTCAAAATCTGGAATGTATGCTGTGGACATTTAGTGATAACTTCCATTACTTTGTCGATGAAATCAAACGGAATATCCTTATGGAATAAATCTCCCATACTTACCACAAACACAAGCTTGTTCCCTTTCCATTCAAATGGCTCGTTTAAACATTCAGGATGGATAGTCGGGATAAAGCCATTCTGATATTTGGCCTGTCCCATAGCTTTCAGACGTTCGGCCATCATTCTTGCGTAACAATTCTTACATCCATCACTGATCGGATCACAACCCGCTGTAACGTTCCATGTGGTTGTAGTCCATGAGATTTTGCTGTTATTACTCATTGTTTCTTATTGTTTTTAAATTCAATACTATTATCCCTCTGTCCCTCAGTTTCTTATATCCTACACCCGGGATGTTTTTAGGCATAGAAGGGGCTGTAATAGAAATTTTCATTTTTTCCATTATCCTAAAATTTTTAATTATGTTATTGCTTGTTCTCTTCAAATCCACAGACCGTTTCCAATTTCATAACCTCTCTTTGGAAACCATGATGAAAACGGTCTTGTGGAAAGTGGATATCTTCCGGTTCGCCTAGTCTGTTGAAACCACCAAGTTACCGGAAATATCATACAGTTCGATACTGTGTCCCAGTTCTTTCTCGATATGTTGCTTCAGTGTTTTCGGATTGATACCCGATGAGTCGGCATGGAATCTGATATTTTCCCGACATCCCCTGAAAGCGTTTGTCGCAATACTGCCTACATAAAACGAAATATGAATATCAGTCAGTGACTTGCATCCTTCAAATGCTGCCTCACCGATATCCGGATCCATCGGAAGGGTAACTTCCTTCAGGTTTATACATCCCTTGAACAGATTGGCCGGTACTGTATCCGCATAATCCGGAAGTATCACCTTTTCGACAGTCTTGTTTCCATAAAAAGCGTTGGAACATAACTCTGTTTCACTTCTCGACAGGTCAATACTAGTGTTCATCCGATTGTTATTTTCTTTAGAATTTTTCATGATTTGTTGTTTTATGGAATCCCCATCACCTCTCACATGATGGGGAAACCGGGATTAGTGTTTAAGATTGAAATCAGCAAATAATTCGTTCAGCTTGGTGATAATCATGTTATCCTTGCTCTGATTGGCACTCTTCTTCATCTGGCTTATTTCCTGTGCATTGGTAGCTCCTATGCCTTCAAGAAATGCAACCAACAGATTCATGGCCTCACTCCGTTTCATATCCCTTTTTATCAGGGAGTCCAGTTGCTTGTAAATCCATTCCGGTAATACTTTCCAACCGAGAACCTTGGCTGAATTCCCTTCAAAAGACTTGGCGGCTGCTTCATAAAGCTTCTTGTCTTCTTCAAATGATGTAGTATCAGCCAGCTCCTCCAGTTTTTGATCATTGGTCGAAGCCTTGATGCAGACTGTCTTTGAATTGGTTTTGCCACCATTTACCCAAGACCATGCAGCGGAATCAGATCCGGTTTTGGCTTTCTCCTTTACCCACTCCAATTTTTCAGTTGATATACCTTTTTCTTTGGCAGTGGCAAGAAGTTGTGTCACCCAATCCATACCATCCCAAGGGTTCGTTGCTGAATTGGCCTCTCTCAACAACGTGGGAACATCATACTCGCTTATAAGAGGAAGATAGACATAACCCTCATATTCCGTCTTACCCTCTTTCTTCAGTTTCTTGTTCAACTGCCTGAGAGCCTCCATGCGGTGCTGCCCGTCAATTACAATAAGGATAAGATCAAGGTTCGGGGTATCCTCTGTGATTGGATTTCCGTTTTCGTCTTCCAGTTCCAGTCCCGCTTTTAGGCAAACAATGGCAGGTACGACAAGGAATGGAGATATGATACCTTTGCAGGCCAGAATGGAAGCTATTTTTTTCTTGACCTGTTTCGCATCAATATCACGGTTAATCTTGATACGCCCGAAAGTATAACCCATTCCAAGCAGTACAGATAAGGAGTAGATCATTTCCCATGTCAGCTTCATCGGTACTGCTTCTGGGGCTTCATCTTTGTTTTCTTCTGAATTAGTTTGTTGTGCATCACCAGCAGATGCACCTGCCTGTAGATCCTTATCCTCTACAGTGGATTCTTTCACATTTGACCCTTGCAGATCCAGTGTGGAAACTGCTTCATCAATTAGACTCTTTTCCATTTTTTTTATTTTTAAATTTATGTTCTTCGACAATGACGGTCTGAAACTCATACGACAACTCCTTCACTAGATCCATACGATCTAATGTGATAGCTGCTCTTATTTTAAGAAGGAGCTTTTGCTTCTTCTCCATCAGTTGCAGCAGTTCCGGGTTATTCATACTTTGTTTCATACTTCATTGTTGTTTGAACGCTGCAAAGATCTATAGAGTTTATTTAATATCCTAATAATCAAATTGTTAGAACAATTGTAAGAAGCGTTATAACGGTTATAGCAGAATGCTTGAAGTTAATTGATTGGAAATTAGACAGGGTGTTGGAAGATGAAAATCTTGTGGAAGTGGTTATAGCAAGAAGGTGTAACCGAATTGGGGTCGGGTGGGGCATAATATATGGCTCTTTTTTCCTTTTATATGAAAAAAACGTTTTAGTATTGTATCATGTTACTAAAACGTTCTCTTGTTGATGTGGTGTGTTATGTTTGGATTATAGTCGTTGGCGGCAATTTTGTGATATTCTTGGTTGACCTTGGAATATTGGTTTTGATGGTTGCTTTTTGAATTACTTTAGTTTTAATTCAGCTTAAAACAAGTTATCGGAAGGAGAAAATACTACTATCGGTTGTTGAACCTCTGTGTTCGTATACAGATTAAGTGGGTTTTCTTCTCCTTTGGTAATCTGAACTTTAGACTAACGATTTAAAAGGATAATTATTTTTCTATATTCGGATATAACTCTCTAATTTTTAGTAAAAAAGAATCTTTAGTCGTTTTTTCCCCTCTTTTTGCATAGGAAGAGAAGCTTGCCACGTTTTTAAACTGGTCGTCCTTACAGGAAAAGAACTTCTCTAGTTTCTCTCTTTTACTATCTTCTTTCTGGTAGAAATTTTTTATTATGTAAAATAAATATGTCGCTTTTGCTTTCCATTCAATTTTTTCCACAGGATTTTGAGGTGGACAGATTCCAGTCAGACGGAATGCAAGAGTGGCCTTCGTTTCAGGAGTATCTTCGATATATTTGTCTTCTTTTGCCAGCCAGTTGATAAATTCCATAAATTTTGTTCCTCCTCCGGTTTTGACACAATCTTTTAGTTTACAGAAATAAGCATTTTGGTCAGGGACTGTGGTTTGTTCAAAATACTTCTCGGGTAACTGGAATGGAACGTTCTCGTCATTGCTTTTCTGCGGGGATATAGTTACGGTTGCTCCCCTTTGAAGATATTTGGAACAGAATTTCTCTATTCCTGTAACTTCCAATTCTTCATTGCTTAAATGATTTCTTAGAATTGAATACATATTATATGCCTTGTACTCTTTTTTCTCTGTATCTATAGATTTTAAATCTATTCCAAAAAGGGCATGAAATAGTGGATCAAGTACTTTGTTCTCATATTTCTGTATTTCGTCTAGAATGATGCACGGTCCTTTTTCTTCCTGGGGAGGATCTTCCATTAGTAGTATCTCCGATGACAATTCTATTTTTTGTTGGTATAAAAATCTGAGATGTTCAAGTTTCAGATTAATGTAACAGATCTTTTGTATTGAACTTAAATCGCAATTGTTATCATGGATGGCTTTTATGAACTTTTTCTTTTTATTCATTTTAAAGTTTTCAATGAGAAGATCTAAAATTGCATTGGGACAGGGTATTGATTTAATAAATCCCAGTGCTTTGGACTCGTATCTCATTTTTTTTAAGGCCTCATAAAGTTGTTCTGCTGTGATTCTCATATCCGGAATAAAGGGTATTTTATTCAGGGAATTTATGGAAGCCATTGGCAGAAGGTTGTTTTCGACAATGAATATGCAGACACTAGATATATAAGAATCCCACAATGTGTTTTGTGTTTTTCTGAAAATATATTGCATAGCAGTTGTCAGCCCGTCTGTGACAGGAACAGACTGATCTGTTTTTTCTTTGAGAACATAGTACACTCGGTTACAATATTCATTTCTGATTTGTAGGGGGATTTCAAGAAAGTCATGCTCTGCTTTTGCAACATCCTTGTTGGTTTTCAAAGAAGAATCAGAATCTCTCTTTGTTACAATATATAATATAACTTTTCCAAGCTTATCTTTTATTAATTCTTCTTGTCTAGCCGATATTTCCAAATTTTGTACTGCAAATCTTCCTAAGTCACTCAAATATTGCAGATACTCATTGCTTGTTTGTATAAATTCATGTTCCATGGTATAATTATTTCTTATTTATTCTCGTATCTTTTCTTTTCCTAGTTAGACGTTCTATATAAACCATTGGTACACAGTTTATCATATCTTTATCCCAATATGCTTTCTTGTGGAGAGTATTAACATAGAACGTACCCACAAGTGTAAAAGTCATGTTATCCAGTCTTTGTTCCTTGAGCTGTTCTATCTTTTTTTTCTTACCCATATCATGGATAGTTCTGATCGTCACTTTTTTCCAGAAGGATGTCGTTTTGCCTTCCCACGGTTCAATATTAATACCGGTGATGTATCTATGGGTGATTCTCCTCATGGTTTCCATATCCGTTCCATTTTTTAAGGTGTCATAGGACTGGTTGAGTGAGTCAAGCATGTCGTCAAAGGTAATGTCTGCCTGAATCTGTTTCTCCATATTCTGGATTGCAGCCTCATATTTTCTTATGTTGTCCTGCTCTGCCTTTATTATGCCATTCTGCTTTTTTGTCAGTTCTTCGTATTTCTCTTTCGTGAAACGGCCATGGACAAAATAGTTCTCGTCAAGGTCGGAACGTCTCTGCATGGTTGATTCCAATATCCCACGTGAATAGGCTATTTTCTGATTGTAGATGCGTATTTCCTCTTCGTATGTTTCTTTTGCATCGTTGCGTTTACAGATCATATCCTCATGTAATTCTTGGAGAGCCACGTACCATGCCAATGATTCTATTACATTCACATTAATGTCCGGTGAATGAAGTAATCCCTTTTCTACAGCATTATGTTTTACTCTACATGAATATGTTGCATCCATAAGATTAACTGAATATGATGCACCACAAGAGCAACGGATTAAAGGTGTTAATAGGTGAGGAGTTTTTGCTTTGGAACGGGTCCTGTTTTCTTCCCTTTTCTTACGGCATTTCTCCCATGTATCATCATCTATAATCTGGGGATAGATATTGTTACTAGTTCTTATGCCACGATAGATTGGATTCTTTAGTAAACCATACATCTCTGCTTTCACGTTGGTTACAGACAGATTCTTGAAATAGCCTCTGGACTTTAGCTCTTTCCCTAATTCCGTCAAGCTGTATTCACCGGAAATATACATATCAAATACGAGGCGAACTAACTTGGATCCTTCTTCATCAATTTGCCAATAACCATCTTCGGAAACTTTATACCCAAGTGTTATTTTGCCGCCCATATACTTACCTTTGTTGAAGCCTTCTTTTTTGGCTCTGGAAAAACGGGCAATCTTGTTCCTCATTTCTGATTCTGCAAGCTGGGCGTATAATGTGAAGATAGTCTCAGCTCCTTCATCAATGGTTTTATCATCTTTGAGCAATCTAATTCTTGGCTCTTTGATGATTAGCTGGATTCCCTTGGTGGTAAGATATTCAAGGATACTGAACAATATCTTTTTCCTTCTGGCTATACGTGAGATTTCCCAAGCGAATACACAGTCATATTCACCTGTTTCAAGCAGCTCTTTCATGCGGTTAAGGCCGAATCTTTCTTCTTCATCCAATTTAATAGCACTTTCTTTTGTGGCTATTGAAGAAATGTCCTTATCTTTATATCCATAGAAATGAGCCAGATCATATAGCTCCTTTTCCTGTTCTTCATAGGATTGGGCTTCTGTAGAAACTCTGACTAGTAATATACATTTCATAGTGAAAGAATATATTATTGGTTACGGATACAAATATAGAAAAAAAAATTATCCACCACCAAATCGTATATTTATGTTACTGTATAAGCTGGTGGATGAAGAAAGTCCTGTAAGTAAGATTTGCTTTTGCAATATTATTGTACTTCGTCCTCATGCGATGCTTTCTAAGGGAAGCGTTGATGCTGCACATCATGCTGTACGTTTATTCAATACGTTCCCGAAGCAATTTTACATCAGTTGGAAAATGCATCAGGCTTTCATAACAGTTGGCATCTGTATAGATTGTCTTAAAATTCTTTATGTATGGGTTCCAGCTATTAGTGGGGGCGGTAATTTAGCTGCATCAAAGATTCGTAATCTGGAATGTCCCAGTTACGGTCTAAAAGATTATGGATGCGGTAAATTTATCAGAAAAATACATATTCCTTGATCTTCGTTCATGGGAAATCAACATTGCGCGGACAGCCCGTCGTCTTGGTGTGTCCCGTAATACGGTACGACATCTCCAATCCCTAAGCTCCGAGGAAGTCCTTCAGCAAAAAGAACGGCATTACAAGCTCCATGCCTACGAGCAGGCCGTCGCATCCCTTCTTATCAGTCTCCCCTCCATTTCCAGCAGTCGTATTGGCGACTACTTGCGGGAACATTATCCGGACTTTCCGCACGTCTGCGAGAAGACCGTCCACAATTATGTCCAGTTCATCCGGAAGAAGCACCACATTCCTCCGGTCAGATAATTATCGGCACCACTCCCCCAAGGAGTGGGAGCCCAGTCCGTCATATACATAACCCTTAACAGCAAACATTATACATTAATTATATATGAATACCCAAAGCTTTACAAACGGAACAAGCCGCCTGTCACGGGCTGTACGGCGACTGGAATGCGGGACACATCTTTGCTATGAGCTCAGCACTTCCCAATTTTCTGACATGAAAGTCAGAAGACTCACCCGCCAATACGGTTTTTTCGGTTACAGCATCTATCGGTATCTCGTGAACGAGACACTCCACAACGGGAGTTACCTCCTGCTGTGGTGCGAGGAAACGGCACAGTACTGGAATGCCTCTTTGGAAGATGTCACAAGAATTGTCAACGGCTGCATACAGGTCGGCCTGTTCAATGACGAGCTTTTCAGGAAGCACTGGGGCCTGACTTCCGCCGACATACAGCGAACTATATGGACCATGTCAGGTCCTGTGGCATGCTCTCCCGGTATCCTGGTATCCCCAAGGAGTCCGAACTTTCGGCCAGCTGATGTATTATCCACTTTAAATATAAAGCTTATGCCAAAAACAACTAAAAAGGTTTTCACCTATTTTAGGTTCGAGACCGATCATTTCTATGATACGAAAGTAAAAAGACTAAAAAATAAATTTGGAATGGAAGACTGGGGGGTGTTCCATTTCATTGTAAACGAGATCTACCGTGTCGAGGGATGCTACAACTGTAATTTGCAAATTTTCTTGTGTCTTTTTTTAGAAAAGTTAAATATGCCACTGAATACACCAGTAACTAAGGCTTTACAAGTTCGTTTCTCGTTCCTGTTGTAGTCTTAAAATAGTCTGCCTGTTTTCTAACCGGTAGCTACTGTCGGTAAAACTTGATGACTTTACATCGATAAAGCAATCGGTCAAGCAGAGCATTGGCAAGGATTTCATCATTTAATGTTTCTACCCATTCTGTAGGTGCCTTGTTGGTTGTAATGATGATGGATGTCTTCTCATGCAGTGTGTTTATAAGATTGAAAAAAGCTGTAGCTTCCTCTCTTTTCACAGGAAACAGCATGATATCATCTATTGCCAGCAGCTGTGCGCGCAGAATCTTGTTATAAGTCATCATGGCCGGAGTTGAGATGTCTTTAAGTCTGAGACAATTTACGATATCCTCCATTGTCATCAGGTATGCCTTGTAACCGGCCTTGACCGCATCAAAGACAAGACCGGCTGCCAGAAATGTCTTTCCGGTTCCTGATGGTCCCATCAGGATCAGGTTATAAGCTTCACGGAGCCATACCAGTTCACGAAGCTCCTTCATCTGTCGGCGGTCTATGCCCTCATAAAAATTGTAGTCGTATTCGTCAAGATCATGTTTTCGGGGCAGACGTGCCGCAACAAGGCGTCTCTCGTAGTCTTTCCTCTCTTTCATCTCAACTTCGGTGCCTAATACCAGGGACAGGAATTCCGGGTAGGTCGGTTTTTCTTCCTGTGCATGATGCAGAATGCTGTCCATGCGGTTTGCAATGTTGTAAAGCCGCAGACGTTTGGCGTGTTCTTTCAATTTTTCACTTTGTATCATTCAAAAAACTTGTTATATTGGTTTATATCTGTTTTTTCAGGATGACAGTCCGCTGTTTCCGGAATGGATGTCGGAGCTTGGAAAGTCATCCCGTTCATATTGTCCTTACTCCTGTGGATTGAGCCGGATATTTCCTGCACGGAAAGGCTGTTGTATATGTTCTTTTCCAGACAGGTCCGCAGGGCTGCTATCACTGTTTCTTTGCCGTATTCGGATATCACATGAAGCAGCAGTTTCATATTGTCCCTGTAATAGCGCGGCTTTTCCCTTTCCAGATTCCGAAGCCACAGAATAACGGTGGGGTCATCTTCCGTCCGCTTTCGGATCCGGACCTGCAAGTCATTCACGCTCCGTGTCTTGTCCTTATGATGTCTTTTGTCACATACATTTTTCCCTTTTCCGGGACACAACTCATGCCTGCATATGAGTTTGCCGCTCTCTTTGTCGTACAGCTCGATATGTCCGTTATTCTCAAGAAGCCATACAACGGTGTTCCGATTTTTATAGGTGCCGGAGGGCACACTGTAGTAGTTGGTCCGGTACCGTACCGTATTGTCCTTGCGGACATGATACTCTTTCGGCTCGTCTTTGGGGGGCACCGGTTCTCCATAGTATGGCAACAGATATTTCCGTTCAATCTCAAATTCCTCAGCCGGAACCAGGCGTGTGGTTCCATGTATCTTGCCGTTTCCTGTTTTTTCCAGCCATTGCAGGACCTCGGTGTTAAGGACTTCCAGGCTGTTAAATGTCCGTCCGGCAAGAAAGTTACGCTTGACATATTTGACCACATTTTCCACTTTTCCCTTGCTTTCCGGGTCAGCAGGACGGCAGAACACGGGCTGGAAATGCTGCTCGTTGACAAAGGCACGGAACGTTCTTGTCAATATGAGGTCACCCAGGTTTTCCCTGACCAGCAGGACTTTGTCCTGGTCATAGATTATCCTTCTCGGCTTCCCTCCGAAATATGCGAAAGCCAGTTCATGGGCATATACGGCCAGGGCTGATGTGAAAGGCGTACAGGAAAAATACACAAACTTCTGCCTGGAACGGCTCATCACCATGACAAAAAAATAAACTTTGACAAAGTCGTCCCTGTATGTGGGCATACGGCTTTCTCCGAAATCCATCTGGGCATATTCCCCGTAAGGGGTATCCGGCATTTTCTCATAAACACGTTTGGAAAGCCCCTCCTTGTCCAGATTATACTTACGACGTACAGTTTCCACAAAATTGTATACGGTTTTTCCGCAGACAACAGGAAGATCAGGATACTGTTCCTTCATCCAGTCATGAATCTGGGAGGCGGACAGGAACCTGTACCGGGAAAGAACGTCACAGACATAACTTTCGTATTTGTCAAGTATGCGGGGATATCGCCTGCGATGCTGCAATTTTGCAGTTAATGTGTCCTCGTCCATTTTCAAGTACCGGCGCACCGTACTTCTATGCAGACCAAGCTGGAACGCGATCTGGGTCTTGTTAAATCCTTTTGAATATAATTCTCTTATTTTGTACCACATGATGACTCTGTTGTTTGATTGATGTCTGCATGCGTCCTTAGTTCTGTCCATATCATTTATATTATTGAAACGCAAATATAGACATTTTCAGGAGGCATAATGGCATATTTCCTTTTTCTAAAAGGACATGGGGCAAAGATACGGATTACAACTCCATACCTGTCCGTATTAATATTTTAATTTTAAAATATCAAACAATTTTAAAATTAAAATATTCTGATATTAAAATGTTTTTAAATTGAACCGTCAGCATTCTTTTGAAAAAAAGAATATCCATTGATTTTCCACATAAGATCAAGTGTGGGTTACAGAATTAGGTGTCTGATATTTTTAATGATAATATAACATGTATGGGTAAATAAATATCATAAAACAACACCTGCATGACTTCATGTACAGGTATTTATGACTAAAGTTTTAATATTTCAACATTTTGATATTTTAATGTTTTAATATTAAAACACTTTAATGTATTGACATTAAGTATTGGATGGATATATTGAATGGCTATTTTTTTTTAAAAGTGACACGGCAATTTAGAATGTATACCTATCGGATTCGTGGAAAAAGAGGACCATTCAAAATAATCCTGCCCGCTTCTTTTTGTTCCTTCTTGACGCTACCAGGCATGTCCGGTTCTCCGTCATCATTTTCAGATTACCAATATTTTTATTCGTTCATGGACAGGAATGTTCATGCGCATTTCTATCGGCAATCTGATCATTACTGGCGGTATCCGCTTAATGAAAGAATACTGTCAGGTATTGTTCATTTTCTTTTTTTCGGGAAGATTATGCAGAAACAGGTGTTGTACTTTTCTTGATTTTCAGAATCGGTTTGATAAAGTCTGCCGTATTGTCTTCCGGTTTGTCCACCGGCCACTTGCCGATAGCTTCCGAAGGAATCTCTTACAAAATGGCAATGCCAGTGCCTTTCCGGATTTCTCCGTGTCTTTCAAGACCTGAAATCCGGTGCACATCCGTATCTGCCATATAACCTTGCAGTTTGTTCCTGTATAGACATAATATATATCCGTTTTTCTGTCACATATTTTTTATATTCATTTCATTTCGCATGGTCTTTTCTCTTTTCTTGGGAAAGGGCTCTGCCCGAGAAATTCCATTTTTTTCCTTAAAAAATAATAAAGAAGAGCAAGCAGGGGTAAGCGTCTTCGCGATTCTATCTTGTCGCCCTTTTTTCATTCTTATATTTTTGCTATGTATAAAAATGAAGCATTATGGATTTAGCAGCAAATCGATTTGGAAAAACTTGGAAACATTTCCTTGAAGTATTGAAAGTAGACTACAATTGTTCTTTAGCCGATGTTTGCCGCGATCAGCATACCACTTTTGGTGGTATGAGTTCCTGGATGTCCAGACGGGGCTATAGCGTTAAACAAGCCAAGGCAGATGTAGTCCGTGATTATTATGGCGGCGTTGCCCCCTCCCAACCGACAACTTCCTTTCCTTCATTCACTCAAATAGCACCCGCCATGTTGTCGGAAGAAGAGTTTAGTCTTGCCGGGATCACAATCACCTTTAACAGTGGAACCACCATTTCGTTCAAACGGGCCACACCCAGTGGTGTTATTAAAATGTTGCGCGATTACGAAAGAAAGGAGGGAGATCCATGTATTCTCTAACATCAGCCAATCGCTACTATCTGTACCAGGGCTTTGTTCGTATGAACCTTGGCATTGACGGTTTATTCAAAATTATACGATCGGAAATGAAGGACTTGTCTCCCGTTTCCGGAGATATCTTTTTATTCTTTGGTAAAAACCGACAAAGTGTAAAAATACTGCGTTGGGATGGCGATGGCTTTCTTCTGTACTACAAGCGCCTCGAAGGTGGAAGTTTTGAGTTACCGACATTTAACCCCAACACAGGTAATTACGAGATTTCTTATCAGGTTTTGTCTTTTATCTTAAATGGAGTTCATTAAAGTCTGTACGGTTGAGAAAACGTTTTACGATCTAATACAACATTCTGATTATTAGTTGTTTGTCCTAAAGATATCATCCGGTTTATTTGGCTAATTTGTTGATTTTTTATATCTTTATGCCATGAAAAAGGATGAGATCATAGAGTTATTGAAGGAACAAATCAAGGGATTACGAGATGACAACAACAGACTCTTGGACCAAATAGATGCTTTGATAAAGGAGGTTTCTTCCCTTAAAGAGGCACTCCTTCAAAAAGGCGAATCTCTTAGCAAGCAACAGCGCCTTACTAAGGGACTCGCCAAACTTGTATCCAACACATCCGAACAGCAACAGGCTCCCCAATCTGCCATATCCGAAGAAGAGCGGCAGAAGATAGAAGCGGAAAAAGCAGATAAGCGTAAAGCAAGAAAGAACAATGGGGCCAAACGTGATATGCATTATGAGATGGAGGAAGAAGAACATGTCGTTTATCCCGATGATCCCGATTTTGACATCAATAAGGCCCGGTTGTTTACCACTGTTCCCAGGATATGCGTCCGCTATGAATGTATACCCATGCGCTTCATCAAGCATGTCTACAAGATACACACCTATAGGCAAGAAGGTCGCCTGTTTGAGGGAAAAACACCGGCTTCGGCCTTCTTGAATTCCAGCTATGACGGTTCATTTATTGCCGGATTGATGGAATTACGTTATATACAATCGCTACCTGTTGAAAGAATCATCAACTACTTCGAGGGTTATGGTTTTACGCTGAAGAAACCTACGGCTCATAAGTTGATAGAAAAAGCCTCAAGCCTCTTCGAAAATCTTTATAAGTGCATCCGGCAGACAGCTTTGAGTGATCCTTATAAGGCAGCCGATGAAACCTATTACAAAATACTCGTCCCGGAAAAGAACAGCAAGGGAAAAGGAGTCAGGAAGGGATACCTTTGGGTGGTTGTCGGCATAAACACCAGGATGATATACTTGCTCTATGATGACGGCTCCCGGTCTGAAAGAGTTATTCTTAACGAATTAGGCAGTTGTAAAGGTATTATACAAAGCGATGGTTACTCACCTTACCGGAAGCTTGAAAGCGATGCTTATCCCCATATCACACGCATCCCGTGCTTGCAACATATAAAACGGAAATTTATAGATTGCGGTGAGAAGGACCCGGATGCAAAAAGAATCGTGGAACTGATAAACGCACTTTATCAAAACGAACATAAGCATAAAGTTGAGGTTGAGGGATGGACGGTAGAACAGAATCTTATGCATCGAAAAAAGTATGCTCTGGACATACTCGGAGAAATAAAAGATGTGCTTGATGAAATAGAAGAACGGGGGGATTTATTACCTAAGAGCGAACTGCAGGAAGCCATTACCTATCTTCGCAATGAGTGGAATGCAGTGGTGGACATCTTTAATTATGGTGACACTTATCTGGACAACAATATGGTTGAACGGATGAACCGGTACATATCCTTATCAAGAAAAAACTCATTGTTCTTCGGCAGCCATAAGGGGGCCGAACGAGGCGCCATACTCTATACGATAGCACTCACTTGTAGGATGCATAAAGTGAATTTATTTGAGTATCTCACGGATGTGATTAACAGAACAGCCGAATGGTAACTGAACACACCAATTGAAAAATACAGGGAACTGCTTCCTGACAGATGGAAAAAGACTAATGACTAAAAAGGGATCATTAGCCTTTTTATTTTAATACACTATATAGAATCGCGGAGACGCTTACAGCAGGGTTCAGGCAAAGTCATGAATCAAATCACACAGAGCCGTGATTGTCAATTGATTATGATTTTTTTGTAGACAAATAGTCTACTTTTTCTGTAGATTTTAGCTTTTTTATGTTGATAATCAAGTAATTGTATTGTCTATATGAAATCTACATATTTTTATATATAATTGATTGTCAGCTCTTTGCAATGTAGGCGAAAAATCTACAGAAAATAATATGGAGGCAGTACAAAAAGGTTGTGCTGGTCCGCCCTTACATTTGCAGAAAAATTTAAGATTATGTAAAAAAAATACAAAAAACATTCGTGTATCCATAGATGTGAAACAGCATCTAGACGAAATGAAAGGAAGCGTGTCGTCTAGTGAATTTATTGAGACAATGCTGTCCTACTTTGAGCGGAACGGGGTGGATCCCCGAACATCAATCAACGGGAAGTTCAAGACACTGGAACTTCAGGGAATCGAACGGATCATCAAAATCATCCGTGCCATAGAAAAAGATAAGATCGACAAGCTGCTTCCGGCACCGGAAGCGCACAGTGATGATCTGCTGAAACAGACAGACAAACAGGTCACCCAACTGAAAGCGGAAGTGGAACGCTTGAAAAAAGCAAGTGCTCCTGACGTGGAAGGCAGAAGAAAATTGGAACAGGTTGTCAGGCTGCTGGAAAATGCTTTCGACCAGAAGAACTTCAAGAAGGCGGAAAAAGGAACAGATTATTTTGTCGCACCGGTTTATCTGGAAATGTTGTTATATAAAGTAAAGGAAATATGTTCATAAAACAGGTAATGGCCCGTCCTGTACCGGCTCATCTGAAGTGGAAATACAGTTTGAACAGAGAAAGTATGATACTTTTTTTTTCACAAGGAAATATTATATGGCACCAATGTGGTTTATGCGGAAGGCTGGCAACAATCAAAAAAAGGAATGGCATATTCTACCATATTTCCATCAATCCTTTACAGAATGAAGTGTCCATATAGTCCGGCGAATTATCTGAAAGAGGATTATGAAGTTCAGACTGTCACCATGAAGGAATAGAGGACGACAGGCGGTGAGTTAAAAAAAATGCAGTATCATACATGAATCTGTATTCAAGAAATTTCAATAGGAACCTTATGATTATTATCAGAACTAAATCCAGGTGGAATGTTTGTAAAGGTACATAAACCGGTCAACACGCCCTGTGTATGCGACAACAAGGATAGGTGTCGGGCACTGGTGGAATATCTGTTGAAGGAAAGTCTTGAAGACAAACCTTATTATGACACGTTCTTCTCCCATGAGGAGGATTATGTACCACCGGTGACGGTCATGCAAAAGATTGACAACAACCATAAGAAGCTGATGAAAAGAGATGATAAATTCTATATGCTGTCCATCAATCCCTCACAGGATGAAGCGGCTCATCTGATTCGGAAGGTTACAGGAAAGCAGGTGACGGAATTTGAGCAGCTCACCGTGGAGGAACAGGAAAAAGTCATTCATGAGTTGAAGAATTACTCCCGGAACTGTATGGACCTGTATGCGGAGAATTTTCGCAGGGAGAAGATAAGATCAGGAAAGGATCTTGTTTATTTGGGGAGGGTGGAAACGGAACGCCACTACAGGAACAGTGATGAGGAAGTGAAGGAGGGACAGGCAAAGTCAGGGGACAGGAAGCCCGGGCTACAGCTTCATGTACATATCATCGTGTCACGGAACGATGTGACACAAACAGTAAGACTTTCACCATTAGCAAGAAGCAAAGGTTCATTTAATGAACTAAACGGTAAGAAAGTCATGGTCGGCTTCGAACACATGGAGTGGAAAGCCCGGTGTGCGGACCGGTTCATCAGTATGTATGGTTACAAGGCTACACACAAGTATTACGAGGACGGCAGGGAACACACCTACCATTATGTTCCGGGAAAGAACGAGGCGATGAGCATGGCTAAATCCGCCATCCTGCAGAAAGAATTCAGAAACGAGAGGAAGATGCTGGATGTGTCTTACCGGATGTTCCGTTTCATGGTGAATCCGAAACAGGCTCTCATAGCGGAAGCTAAAAGACTGGTAAAGGATGCGCTTACTGGAAAAATCTAAATCAATTTATGAATATGGATCATATGTTTGTTATGAAACTGGCAGCCCTGCTTTTTGGCGGCGGCATTGCCAGCTGTCTGTTTCCGGGAAAATCCCGGATGTCACATGTCCTGTTCCTGCTGTTGATACTTGCAGAAACAGCTGTCGCACATGCCACCATCCCGGACGGGTGGTGGTTCCTGCTTCCGGGTGTCGTTTCCGTACTTCTTCGTCTTTCTTTCAAAGGAGGGACAGAAAGCGGAAGGTCGGAAAAGCCCTGCTCTCCCTTCACGCCACGGGCGGGACAATTATCAGATATTATTACTGGTTCTCCAATTTCCTTGTCTATGGAGGAGCCGGTTCCGGCAAGACCAAATCCATAGGCAAACCGCTGATGGAACAGTACATCAGGTCCGGATTCGCCGGTTTCATCTATGACTTCAAGGATTTTGACTATACCCGGACTGCATACAACCTGATCAGGAAACACGGATACCCCCATGAGTTCTATTATGTAAATTTCACGGACATGAACCGGACTTACCGCTTCAATCCGCTGGACAGGAGGAATATAAAGGACAGGACGATGCTCATGCAGCTGATGGAGGACGTACTGGGCGCGTTGATGCCGCCCACATCATCAATGGTATACGGGTACGCTTGGCATCCTGAACGGCGTGGCATACAGGCTTTGGGACGAGTTCCCGGAATGTTGCACGCTGCCGCATATCGTTAACTTCGTGATGAAGGCCGATACGGGATAGCTTCAGGAATTTCTGAAGCTGAACGATATCAGTGCCATGATAGCGGGGCGTACCTCAAGGTGGAGGACAGCGAGAAGATGTAGGCCTCCTATGTGTCCACCCTCAGCAACTATGTGGCGAAGCTGACCACCAATGAGAACATATACTATGTGCTGACAGGGAATGACTTCGATTTCAATCTGATTGATCTGGAGCATCCGAAACTTTTTGCAATCAGCAACAACTATGCGACGGAATCGGTGATATCCCCCGTTATTGCCATGATGGTGAGCATCACCTCGCGCTCGTTCTCCATGGAGAACAAGGTCCCCTTTGTATTTATCTTGGACGAGATGACTACCTTCAAGGTGCGTGACTTCGAGAAGCTGCCTTCCGTCCTGCGCGAGTACGGGGCGGCGTTCCTGCTGCTCACCCAGTCCGGAGCCAAGCTGGAAAAACTGTACAGTAAACTGGACAGGTCGTCCATCGAGGCGAATTTCGGGAATATCTTCCTGGGCCGCACACAGGATGTGGAGGCATTGAAATATTACCCTCTCTTTTTCGGGAAATACGAGAAGGAGAAGAAGTCTACCAGCTCCGGCAGCAGCGGTGGCGGCCACAATTCCAGCGTGACCATCAGTACACAGAAGGAAGAGATATATGAATCAAAGGACTTCGCTTCACTGGATCCGGGGGAATTTATCGGAATGGGAAACCGTTTCAATATCAAAGGGCATTTCAGGAAGAAGTTCAGGCTGCTCAAACTGGAGGAGGAACCGCTTCTGGTAGTTGCGTTTAGGGCGGAGAAGAAAATATCTGACAATTATACCAGAATACTGAAAGATATCGAGAGGGTGTTTGAAATGGAAGATACAGAAGAGGATGTAAACTCTTTGTTTTCCGACAGATAGAAAGCTGTATATATATTCACAATTTCAATAAGTGCAATAAAAGAGGACGTAAATTAAACTGTATCTGTGTCAGCAAAGAATAAAATATTAACTTTGAAACACAGTTTAATTTACATCTTATCCTTGCACTATTATAATTGAATTTTCTAAAAAATATAGAGCCTCTTACGAGAGGGCACTGAAAAAGGAGGGCACTGAAAAAGGAGGGCACTGAAAAAGTTTCCTT